>JAEEGL011442116.1_pt1 | contig 16757 bp, 9 predicted proteins | sample 9134231 | NCBI WGS metagenome assembly JAEEGL01 (sample SAMN16246548, study PRJNA631951) | gut metagenome | biome: gut microbiome; feature: rumen; material: fiber-attached | host: Bos | place: Iran: Karaj | collected 2018-10
CCTGCTACGGACTTATCGCCCTCGGTACCGTTACCGGCGGCTGGTCGGTGATACGGACGCTGAGCGAGGGCCTCTCGAAGCTCTTCCCGACCCAGGGTTTCTGCGCCGAGGCTTCCGGAGCCATCACCCTGATTCTCACCGCCGTACTCGGCATTCCCGTGAGCACGACGCACACCATAACCGGTTCCATAATCGGTACCGGTCTTACCCGTGGCATCAAGTCGGTGAAATGGATTACCGCCAAGAACATCGTGTGGGCGTGGATTCTCACGATTCCGGCCGTCATCGTGGTCAGCGGCGTCATATACCTGATAATGGTCCACTGGTTCGGATGTCCCGTGAAGGCGTTGTAGGATGAAGGATTTCTGGCGGATACTCAAGCGTTACGTAAGGCCGTACAGGGGCTACCTGGGCGGCTCGGTGGTGATGAACATACTGTCCGCCGTCTTCAACGTCTTCTCTTTTTCGCTCCTCATACCCATACTGCAGATACTGTTCAACGTGAACGAGATGCAGTATGAGTTCATTCCCTGGGATTCCGCAGCCGTCGGTATAAAGGACATAGCAATCAACAACCTTTACTGGTTCGTCACGGAGGCCATGGGCAAATGGGGCGCGCCCACCGTGTTGCTGGCCCTGTGCCTCTCGCTGTCGCTGATTACCGGAATCAAGACGGCCTGCTACTTCGGCTCCTCCGCCGTCATGGTGCCCATACGCAACGGAATAGTCAAGGACCTTCGCTGCGAACTGTACGGCAAGCTGCTGAGCCTTCCCATCGGCTATTTCAGCCAGGAACGCAAGGGCGACATCATGGCCCGCATGAGCGGAGACGTTCAGGAGGTGGAGAATTCCGTCACCGGCGCCCTCGACATGCTCATCAAGAATCCCATCCTGATCCTGTTCTACATCGGTACCCTGGTGTTCATTTCGTGGCAGCTGACCGTGTTCGTGCTGCTGTTTGCCCCGGCCATGATGCTCTTCATGGGCTGGCTGGGACGCAAGCTCAGGCGCAAGTCCGCCGAAGCCCAGGCAATGTGGAGCGACACCATGAGCCAGGTTGAGGAAACCCTCGGTGGCCTGCGCGTGGTCAAGGCCTTCCTTGCCGAGAAGAAGATGGCCGACCGCTTCGGAGCCATTACCACCGGCATGAAGCGCAAGAACAACCAGGTGGCCACCCGCCAGGCCATGGCTCATCCGGTGAGCGAATTCCTCGGCACCCTGATGATCGCCATCGTGCTCTGGTTCGGAGGCACGCTCATCATCGGCGAGCGTTCCGTCATCGACGCACCGACCTTCATCTTCTACGTAGTCATCCTGTACAGTGTCATACAGCCCATCAAGGACTTCTCAAAGGCTGCATACGGTATCCCCAAGGGGCTCGCGAGCATGGACCGCATCGATGCGATACTGAACGCCGTCAACAACATTCCCGAGCCGGAGACCCCGGTGCGCCTGGAAGGCTTCAGGAATGGTGTCGAATTCAAGGGCGTCAGCTTCCATTACGAGGACGGCAGGGAAGTGCTGCGCGACATCGACCTGGTGATTCCTAAGGGGCGCACGGTAGCGATAGTCGGCGCGTCCGGTTCCGGCAAGTCCACCATGGTCGACCTGATTCCGCGTTTCTACGACGTCTCCGCCGGCAGCATTACGGTTGACGGCGTCGATGTCAAGGATCTCTCGCTGCGCGACTTGCGCGGCCTGATCGGTTATGTGAACCAGGATCCCATACTGTTTAACGACACCATTTTCAACAACATAGCCTTCGGGGTTGAGAACGCGGACAGGGCTTCCGTGGAGGCTGCCGCCCGCATTGCCAACGCCCACGATTTCATAATGGAGAAGGAGGAAGGCTACGACACCAACATCGGCGACCGCGGAGTCAAGCTCAGCGGTGGCCAGCGGCAGCGCATCAGCATCGCCCGTGCGGTTCTGAAGAACCCTCCCATCCTGATTCTCGACGAGGCCACAGCTTCGCTCGACACCGAATCCGAACGCAGCGTGCAGGACGCCCTCGACAAGCTCATGAGCTCCCGCACCACCATAGCAATAGCCCACCGCCTCAGTACCATCAAGGGCGCTGACGAGATAATAGTTATGGATGAAGGCCGCATCGTGGAGCGCGGCCGGCACGATGAGCTTCTCGCCCTTGGCGGTTATTATAAAAAACTCAATGACATGCAGTCGCTATGAAAAGAACGACCATATTCAGAATACTTACCATATTGTATCTGGCTGCCATAGCCGTCCTGTGTTTTGCCAATTTCGGCAGCGTCCGTGAGGTCCCGCTGACAATCTTCGGCATTCCGACCGACAAGATAGTGCATTTCCTGATGTTCCTTCCTTTCCCGGTCGTTGCGTTCTTCTCCTTCCCTCTGAAGAAAGCCGGAGTCGTAAAGTCGCTGCTGCTTATCGTCGGTATCTTTGCGGTCGGGTGCCTGCTCGCCTGGGGGACGGAATACGTGCAGAGCAAACTGCCGTACCGCACCATGGATCCAATGGATTTCCAGGCCGACGCCATCGGCCTTATCTGCGGCTCCGTAGCTGCTTTCCTGATCAGAATCTTCAGTAAGAGATAAGATATGCGTAGAATCCTCCTCAGCGTTCTGTTGTGCCTGTCCGTGCTGCCCGTTTCCGCACAGGTGCCCAAGCCATCCGAGTTCAAAACCGCCTGCGATACCCTCACCGCCCGGTGCAACCGCCGCTTTTCGGTGCGTTCCTCCGTGCGTCTTGAGAAGGTTCTGGTACGCGGTGGCGACCTGGATTTGTATTTCCACCGCAATCTGGTGGACTATCCATGGCATGAAAAGGACGTGGAGTGGTTCATGTCGCAGCTCAAGAAAGAGGCTTCCGACGCTCTCAGCGGGTACTCTGTCGGCTCCTGCAGGGCCGGCGGCTGCAAGCTGGAGGATCTGGCTACGCCCAAACTTGGCAACAACGGCAAGCCTGTTTCATTCACATATGCCGAGAAGCCTTCGGGCACAGTTCCCATGGTTCGCAGGACGCATGCCCGCAAGATATCCAAGGGCCTGTGGGGAAGGCACATAGCCCTGTGGCAGAGCCATGGTATATATTATAATGCCGACCAGGACATCTGGCGCTGGCAGCGTGCGCCCCTGCACCGGACGGTGGAGGATCAGTACACCCAGAGTTACGTGATTCCGTACCTGATGCCCATGCTGGAGAATGCAGGAGCCTATGTGATGACCCCGCGCGAGCGCGACGTGCAACCGCTGGAAGTCGTGTGCGACAACGATCCGACGTTCGTCCGCTCTGCCGACCCCATGGTCCGCACCGCCGGCCGCTATTCCGAGACCGGAAGCTGGAAATACGCCCCCGGCAGCGGTTTCGCCGATCTCAAGGAGGTCTACGACATCTCCGATAATCCTTTCACCGCCGGAACCGCAAGGGTCGCCGACTGCAGTGTGACTCCCGCATCGTGTGCACGCTGGACTCCCGTTATCCGGGAGAGAGGGGAGTATGCCGTTTACGTCAGCTATGCATCCCTGAAGAACAGCAGTTCCGCCGCGCGCTATACCGTGAAGCATCTCGGTGGTACCACCGAATTCCTTGTCGATCAGCGCAAGGCAGGCGGTACCTGGGTTTACCTGGGGACCTTCGAGTTCGCTGCCGGTGACGGCGGATACGTGGAACTCGACAACAAGGGCACTTCCGGACAGGTGGTCAGCGCCGACGCGGTCCGTTTCGGCGGCGGTATGGGCAAGATACAGAGGGGCGGCAAGCTGTCGGGCCTTCCCGCTTTCTGCGAGGGCGCTTCGTACTGTCTCCCTTGGGCCGGATGCGACAGCACCATGCGCGAATGGGACGGCGACTATGCCAACGATTATGCGATCCGCGGTTCGTGGACTAAGATGATGCGCAAGGACAAGAAGGTGCCTTTCGACTGCTCCCTGGCATTCCATACCGACGCGGGCAGCACTCCCAACGACAGTATCGTGGGGACCCTGGCCATATATACGCTCAAGTGTGACGGCAAGCGTGAGTATTCCGACGGCGGAGACCGTATGACCGCCCGTGCGCTTACCGATTTTGTACAGACCCAGATTGTCGATGACGTCCGTTCCGGCTTCGAGCCAAAGTGGTCGCGCCGCCAGCTGTGGGACCGCTCCTACAGCGAATCGCGGACCACAGATGTGCCCGGAATGCTTCTTGAGCTGCTTTCGCATCAGAATCTCGCCGATATGAAGTACGGTCTTGATCCGTCCTTCCGCTTCACTGTGAGCCGCGCCATATACAAAGGCATGCTGAAGTATCTGGCAGCCCGCTATGGCACGTCCTATGTGGTACAGCCCCTGCCGGTGCACGCATTTTCCGCCGTACTCGACGGTGACGGCGCAAAACTCCGCTGGAGCGCGACCGCCGACCCTCTCGAGCCCACCGCAGTGCCAAAGGGATATACGGTTTACACCCGTATCGATGACGGCGCCTTTGACGAGGGAGTGCCTGTCAGCGACTGCGAGGCTGTCATGCAGATTGAACCGGGACACGTGTATTCCTATAAGGTGGTTGCCTGGAACGACGGAGGCGTCAGCTTCCCATCGGAAGTGCTTGCAGTCGGACGTCCCACCGGAGCCTCCGGCTCTGCTGTCCTGGTTGTCAACAACTTCGACAGGGTTGCAGCTCCCGCGTGGGTCGATACGCCTACGTATGCGGGCTTTGATGCCCGTCTGGACGCAGGTATGCCCGACCGCCGAGATATCCTGTACATTGGCGAGAATTACGAGTTCCGCCGCAATCTGCCGTGGATGAGCGACGACAATCCCGGCTTCGGCGGTTCTTATATCGACAAGGCAGGAATGATTGTAGCCGGCAACAGTTTCGACTATCCTGCGGTTCACGGGGCATCCATACTTAAGGCTGGTCGCCCGTTCTGCTCAATGTCGTCCGAGGCGTTCTGCGCCGATTCTACGTTGGCTTCGTCATACGGCGCACTCGATCTGATTTGCGGTGCTCAGCTAACCACCAAGATCGGCAGGGGAGTAGTTCCCAACCGCTATCAGATATTCCCGGCGGCGATGCAGCGCGCCCTCCGTATATGGAGCGGCAGCGGGCGTGGCATTCTGATTTCCGGCTCGCGTATCGCCACCGATTTCTGGTGTCCGGTATATGATATCGAGGTGGATACTGATGAGCTGACCGCCGGCCGCAAGTTCGTCCAGGATGTGCTCGGATATCGCTGGGCGTCTTCTTATGGTACCGAAACCGGCATGATTGGCGACATGCCTTTCTACGACGAACTCAATTCCGATTGCTATGCGGTGCCTCACAGCGACGGCCTGCAGAATGCCGATTCGCGCGGCTCCGTGTGGATGCGCTACGGCGGCTCCCGCGTTCCCGCCGCAGTCAAGTTCGACGCAGGCAGCTACAAAGTCGCTTCGCTGGGCGTTCCCGTAGAGTGCCTCAAACAGTCTTCCGACCGCGACAAGGTCCTCCGCGAAGCCCTCGAGTATATCGAATAGCTGTGATTCAGAAGACCAATGCTGCAAGGCTGCTGGATGCGGCGGGGATTGCGTATTCGCTTGTGGAGTATGCAGTTGACGAGGAGCATCTGGAGGCTTCGCATGTGGCGGCTGAGTTGGGCGAAGATATTGACCGCGTATTCAAGACGCTGGTGCTGCGCGGCGACAAGAGCGGCCCGTTCGTGTGCGTGATTCCCGGTTCGCTGGAGGTGGACCTGAAGGTCGCGGCGCGCATTTCCGAGAACAAGAACTGCGAGATGCTGCATGTCAAGGAGTTGCTGACCCTGACGGGATACATACGGGGCGGTTGTTCTCCCATTGGGATGAAGAAACAGTTCCCGACCTTCATACATGAGAGCGCCCTGCTTTACGACACCATATATGTAAGCGCCGGCGTGCGTGGCCTGCAATTATGTATCGCGCCGCAGGACCTGATTCAATTCATCGACGCAAAAATCTACCCCATATGAAACACTATGTACTGATAGCTACAGCGGCTCTGGTGACAGCCTGCGCGCTGCCGGCACCGGAGACAAATTCTTTTATTCCAAGCCACGCCGTGATGGCTCATCGCGGATCCACATACTGGGCTCCGGAAGAGACCGAAATCGCCTGGCGCTGGGCCCGCGAAATGGGCGCCGACTACCTTGAATCGGACCTTCAGTGCACCAAGGACGGAGTCATTCTGGCCAACCACGACGTCAACCTTACACGCACAACCAATATCGAAGAGGTCTTCGGTTCCGGCGTGCCTGCATCCCGCCGCGATTTCTACCTTTCCCTGGGATTCAGTCCGGAAGATGCTGATGAGCAACTGGTTTTCGATGCGCAGGGTTTTGTGCCATACCACGCTTCATCCTACTATTATGCTGAGCTGCTGGTTCTCGACGCCGGTTCCTGGTTCAACGAGGCGCGCCCGGAGCAGGCCCGTCCCGCTTTCGCCGGCAGTCAGTACGTCTCTGCCCTGCAGGACCAGATAGCCTACGCCGAGGGACGTATGCTCAAGCGCGATGCCCTGGGCAACCGCATTCTGGCGGGCGGGCTGAAACCGTCCTGCGCCGGCAAGACGCTGGCGGAGATTCGCGAAGGAGCCAAGGAGAACGGCAAGTACATGGAGTTCCTGGATTACGACTTCAATAGCGCATATGTGGACGATCCTGCCGACAGTGGCAACCGTCCCGGTATTTACATAGAGTTCAAGGAACCCGAGGTGAATCCTGAAGACATGGAGCAAAGGGTGTATGACATCCTTGACGCCTGCGGCTGGAACATCATCACAAAGGAGCCGGAAGAAACCGAATTCTACAAGGACGGCAAAGTCCAGGTGGGCAAAACCCGCGGCAAGGTCATTCTGCAGACCTTCTCCACTGAATCGCTCGTGCGAGCCAACGCCATTTTCAAGGGCCGCCTGCCGATGTGCTTCCTGCTCTGGCCTCCTTGTCCTGAAAATATCCCCGGGGGCGATCTGGAAACAAAACAGGGCTTCAAGGCCATCCTCAAGTGGGCAAGGGCAAACGGCGCCAACATCAGCGGCCCCTCAATCTCCGGAGAGCCCAACAACTACGCTGAACTCAACCACCAGTGGCAGGCGGACCTGGTCCACAAAGCCGGAATGCTCAACCATCCCTATTCCTTCGATTCACTGGAGCAGATGGAAGAACAGACCGACCGCTCCGACGGCTTCTTCACCAACCGTTCAGACCTGACTATACAGTACCTGTTGGATAAAGGACTCCGCTCCGATCCCGCCGCTCCCCGGTCTGTTCCCGACCCCGTCGCCACTTTGGAGAGGCTTGGCTATTAGTTATATATAGGAACGCGTAGCGGATAAGTAGCGTAGCGCTATAGATTAAACAGCGGCGAAGCCGTCATTCGAGGCAGGGGGGTGAGGGCGATACCGGCGGCGGCGTCAAGACTTTCGCTGTAAGCGAGTTCCGGAGTGTTGTTGTGTTCGCTGAGGTGACACAGAAAGATGTGTCGCAGACCATCGTGCCGGAACGCGCGTATAGCTTCTGCGCACTCGGGATTCGATAGATGTCCGTGTCCGTCGCGTATCCGCTTCTGCAGCTCCGGAGGATAAGGCCCCAGCCGCAGCATTTCCGGGTCGTAATTGCTCTCGATCACCACGGTATCCGCCTGCCGCGCCCAGTTCAGCGCCTCCTCGGTCATGCGTCCTATGTCGGTCATTATCACGAACTTGAAATCGTCGAGCAGTATGGCGTAACCTACTGTCTGCGTGGCGTCGTGGGGAACAATGAAAGACCGCGCCCTGATACGCCCCGGAACAATCTCGTTCCACTTTCCTTCGGACAGCACGACCCTGTGCCTGCCGATCCAGTCGCGGGTCATTGTGTGATAACCCAGGGCCCTGTGCAGCTCTGCCGTAGCCCATACAGGCTTGCCGACATGCTTGCAGACGGAACCCAGGGAACGGATATGGTCCATGTGGTCGTGCGTAATCAGTACCGCTCCGAAGTCATCGAAACACAGTCCCTCGTTTTGCAACTCCTTCTTCAGGCGCCTTGGACTGACGCCGGCGTCAATTATCACGCCCGCCTCGCAGCGGTGGCCCTCGTCGCCGAAGATACCTACGAAATAACAGTTGCCGCAGCTGCCGGACGAAAAGGACTTGAACTTAACGCTGCTCATCGTTGGTGCAGTATTTGTCGATGACACTGTATGAGTCGCGCACTCCGAGCTCGCCGGCACGAGACAGGTCAATGCATCCTTTTTCCTTGTCTTTCAGATAGATAAGCACGAGGCCGCGGTTAAAGAAAGCGTCTCCCATAGAAGGATAGAGCCGTATCGCCTGCGAGTAGCCGTCTATGGCGTTCACCATCTCTCCGCTCAGGCAGTACAGGTTGCCAAGGTTGAAGTAGAGATAAGGGATGTCCGGCACCAGGTCGGTCGCCGCCTGCATATCCTCGATAGCTTCGGAATAGTCGTAACTGCGTGCGACCCGGTCGGATACACGGGCCCTGGTGGCCCCCTTGTCGTCCATCGAAAGCGTCTGCACGTTTCCTTCGAGCGAAGCGATGAAATCTATCATTTCGGCCCGCAGCACGCCACGGTTCATCAGATAGAAGGCCTTGTAGTATCGGGAGTAAAGATCCTTGTCCGTGTCGTTGTCGGCGGCGTTGACCGCTTTGTCGAAGTAGTTCAGAGCGCCGGTGTAATTCTTCTGCTGCACCTCGTATATGCCCATGATGAAGAAGGTCTCCGAAGGCGGCAGCTTAACCGAACCGGCACCGGAACTGGCGTCTCCGGCGAGTACGGACGACAGCGAGCGTACCAGTTTCAGGGTTACGAGACTGTCGCTGTTCGATACCACCACCGGCACCGGAACGGCGTCCACGAAGCGGTCGAGCAGGGGATTCTCGAATCGGCTGCTGAGAGCCAGGTTGCGGGCCTCGCGCCTGGCTGCCAGACTGAACTTGTACAGGGGGCGGAGGCGAATGTCGATGTCGCGGTGCTGCAGCAGCTCGTTGTCGAAGTCCTTCTTGGCGAAATCGGCGTCCAGCGCCAGCAGGGCGTTATACTTTTTGGTGGTGTCGGCGAATGACGCCTCGCCGGAAGCGTTCTTGGCCCGGTATTCCCCGACCTTGCGCAGCGCGGTCTTGTAATCGGCCTTGGACTCCTTTGTCATGCCGAGCATGTTCTCAACGTAGGAACGGTTGAGATACGCCTTGGCGAAATCGGGATACAGCTCGATGGCGCGGTCATAATCGCGCAGGGCGTCGCGCCAGCGTCCCATCTCCATGAAGAATGCGGCGCGGTTGAAGTAGGCGAGCACGTTGCGGGGGTTGATGTTGAGTACCCGGTCCATGTCGTCGAGTGCGCTTTCGTAATCGCCTACCTGAGCATAAATCAGGGAACGGTTGTACAGGGTGAGCGCATTTCCGGGCTCTTCCTTGAGCACCCTGTTCAGGTCGCGCATGGCGGCGTTGTAGTCGTGCAGCTCGTAGTAGAGCAGCGCGCGGTTAAAATACGCAAAGGTGTTGGTGCTGTCGATTTCCAGCGCCTTGCTCATGTCGGCGACGGCTTCCGGATACATTTGCCTGGCGGCGTAAACGCGCCCTCGGCGAATGTAGCACTCAGGCTCGAAGCGGTCGATCTTGATGGCCTTGTTGTAGTCGTCCATAGCCTTGAGCGTGTCGCCGAGGAACAGATAGGACGCGCCCCTGTTCAGATAGGCTGACGGGTCTTTCGGCTCCTTGCGTATGTAGCGGTCGAAGTCATCGACGGCTTCCGGGAAACGCTGGGCAAGGAAGTTGGTCACGCCGCGGCTGTAGTAAAGACCGGTGAAGCCAGGACGCAGGCTTATCGCCTTGTCGAAGTCGTCGAACGCCTTTTCGTAGTCGCCGGTACGGCTCTCCGTTATGGCACGGTAATGGTATCCGTTGGTAAAGACGGGGTTTAGACGGACGGACGTATTGAAATCCTTCTGCGCCCCGCGGATGTCGCCAAGATTGTATTTGGCTATGCCGCGGTAGAAGAAACACCAGTAATCGGTAGTGTCGAGGCGCGCCAGTATGTTGAAATGCTCGATTGCCTGGGTGTACTTGCCGTCCTGCAGCGCCAGCCTGCCGCGCATGCTGAAAACATCCTTGTCGTATTGGGCAAGCGCCGGGGAGGCTGCAAGAAGCAGAATCGATATTGAAAGGAGAAACTTTTTCACTACATTTGCAAAGATAAACATTTATCGTGCCGAATTGAAGGGGATAAGCAAAATATTTATGGTAGTCGTTATCGCGCTTGCGTGCCTCCCCGCGCGGGCGGGCTTGCGCGACGACGCCGAGCATCTCAGCGATCCTCTCCTGGAGGGCAGGGGACACGGTACCCGCGGCACGGTGGAGGCGTCGCTGTATATCATCCGCCGTATGCAGCAAATCGGGCTGGAACCCCGTATCCAGTTTTTCCGGACCGAGCGGGGCGTGGGCCGCAATGTCTATGCAGTCTGCACCGGCAACCCCCGTTCTGTCAATTACACCCTTGTCTGCGCACATTACGACGGAGTCGGCACTATTGACGGGAATGTGTATCCTGGTGCCGACACCAACGCTTCCGGCGTCGCCGTGATGCTGTATCTGGCCGGGCAATTGAAGAATAGCGGCAGGAATTTCATCTTCGTGGCCCTCGACGCCTATTCCGAAAGGCTTGCGGGCGCAGAGAAGTTCGCCACAATGCCATACAAACTCTCGATGGTGGTGAACATCGATACCATCGGAAGCTCCCTTGCACCTCCCAACAAATACCGCCCCGATTTCCTTATCGTCCTTGGAGGAAATGATTTTGAAAAGCAGAACTCAAAGCAGTTCGACAAGGCCAACGAGGGGCCCAGGCTGCGCCTGTATTACGATTACTACCGGAGCAAAAGCTTCACCGAATACTTTTACACGCGCATTTCCGACCAGGCGCCGTTCCTGCGGAAAGGCATCCCGGCCGTGATGTTCACCTCCGGCATCACCATGAATACCAACAAGGTCATAGACACAGCCGAAACCCTTGACTGGGGTATTCTGGAAAGGCGCGCCGAACTGATTCGCAACTGGTTACTCATATGAAACGCATCCCCGTCCTGTCCGCATTGCTGCTCCTGTGCTGCTGTGCGGGCGTGCCGGAGCCTTATGGCCCCGTGCCCAATACTGCCCAGCTGGACTGGCAATTATTGGAATACAACATGTTCTGCCACTTCGGCCCCAACACTTTTACAGGAGAGGAATGGGGAAACGGCCGTGAACCTGAGGATATCTTCAATCCCACGGATCTGGACTGCCGGCAATGGGCGCGCACAGCCCGTGATGCCGGAATGCAAGGCATTGTCATTACTGCCAAGCATCACGACGGATTCTGCCTGTGGCCCAATCCGGAGAGCAACCATACCGTTGCCCAGAGCAAGTGGCGGGACGGCAAGGGTGACGTTCTGAAGGAACTGTCGGATGCGTGCGACGAGTATGGACTTCACTTTGGCGTTTATATCTCTCCCTGGGACCGCAATGACCCTGCCTACGGTACTCCCGAATACAATGAAAAGTATGCCCGTACCTTGAAGAGCGTGCATGACGGCACTTACGGCCCCATCTTTGAGCAGTGGTTCGACGGCGCGTGCGGAGAGGGCCCGAACGGCAAGCGTCAGGAGTATGACTGGGCGCTCTTCCATCGTACCGTAAGCGAGTTGCAGCCCTTCGCGGTGATGTTCAGCGATGTGGGCCCCGGCTGCCGCTGGGTGGGGAACGAGAAGGGGAGGGCCGCCCTTACCAACTGGAGCCGTCTTGACACTGCCGGTTTTACCCCTGGTGCCGGCGCCCCTCCCAAGGAAGCATTGCAGCAAGGGAACATGGACGGATCCGCCTGGGTTCCTGCCGAAACGGATGTATCGATACGTCCGGGCTGGTTCTGGAAAGAGACCGAATGCCCCAAAAGCGCAGAGGAACTCATGAAGATATGGATGGAGAGCGTTGGCCGCAATTCTTTGCTGCTGCTTAATGTGCCCCCGGACACGAGAGGCCGCATTCCTGCCGAAGATTCCACCGTGCTGATGGAATTCCGGGCCCTGCGGGAAAAAGTGTTCGGCAACAACCTTGCCGACGGGGCTTCTGTCCGGGCACGTTCTGCTTACTGCACAAAGCGGAGCAACCTTGTTGACGGCAATTTCCGGACATGGTGGGCCGCGGCTTCCGAGACGCCTGAAATCGAGATCCGCCTGCCTGAGAAGCAACGTGTGAACTGCATCTCGCTTCAGGAATACATTGCCCTGGGACAGAGGGTCGCTTCCTTTGATGTCCAGGCCTGGACCGGGGATGACTGGAAGACGGTAGGCTCCGGCACAACCATAGGATATAAACGTATACTTCTGCTTGAGTCCGTCTGCACCGACAGGATCCGAGTCCGCATCACTTCGTCGCTGGCCCGTCCGGTGTTGAGCGAAATAGCTTTGTACGATTATGAGATGCCAAGCGCGCGTGAACGTGCGGAAAAACTGCTCTCGAAGCTGAATCTCGACCAGAAAGCGGCGCTGTCGCTGTATGATTCACCTGCCATTCCGGAGCTCGGCATCAAGCAGTATACCTGGTGGAACGAGGCTCTTCACGGAGTGGGCCGCAACGGCAGCGCAACCGTTTTCCCCATGCCTGTAGGAATGGCTGCATCGTTCGACGAAGCCCTTGTGGAACAGGTGTTTACGGCAGTCAGCGACGAAGCGCGAATCAAGCATAAGCTGGCGGATGACGCCGGCGTACATGACATTTACTGCGGCCTCACATTCTGGACCCCGAACATCAACATCTTCCGCGATCCGCGCTGGGGAAGAGGTATGGAAACTTACGGCGAAGATCCCTGCCTGACCGGGCGTCTTGGCTCCGCCGTGGTGCGTGGACTTCAGGGCGATCCCGACGCTCCCGTGCAGAAGCTTCATGCCTGTGCCAAGCACTTTGCGGTGCATTCCGGTACCGAGCAGAACCGCCACCGTTTCAACGCCGAAATATCGGAACGCGACCTGCGCGAAACCTATCTGCCAGCTTTCAAGGATCTTGTGGATGCCGGTGTGCAGGAGGTCATGACAGCTTACAACCGTTTCCGCGGAGTCCCTTGTACGGCGTCCAAGTATCTGGTGGATACAATCCTCCGCCGCGAATGGGGTTACGACGCGCTTGTCGTTTCCGACTGCTGGGCCATTTCCGACTTCTATGAACCGGGGCGCCACGATTATTCCGCCGGGCCGTGTGAAGCTGCAGCTGCTGCGGCGTTGAACGGCCTGAATCTGGAATGCGGCACTTCCTACCGGGCACTCGCCGAAGCGGTGCGCAGGGGGCTGGTCGACGAGAGCGTGGTGGACGCCAATGTACTGCGTCTTCTTGAAGCCCGCTACAGACTGGGAGAAATGGACGGAGTGTCGCCCTGGGACAATCTCGATCCAGCGCTTGTCGAAGGGCCTGAACACAGGGCTCTCTCGCTCAGGATGGCGGAAGAATCGATGGTGCTGCTGCAGAACCGCGGCAACATCCTGCCTCTGTCCGGTGACTCCAGAATTGCCCTTTTGGGGCCGAACGGCGATTATGCCAGCATGCAGTGGGGCAATTACAATCCTGTCCCCAAAACCACGGTGACCCTTCTGGATGCCATGAAGACCGCCTTGGGTGACATCCGGTACATCAAAGGATGCGGGCACACCGATGCCCTTGAAGACATCGATTCGTTGCTGCAGGAACTGGCCGAGGTGGATGTGGTGGTGTTCGCCGGAGGAATTTCGCCGCGTCTGGAAGGGGAGGAGATGAACGTGGAGATTCCCGGATTCAGCGGAGGAGACCGCACAGATATAGAGCTCCCGGCCGTCCAGCGCAGGCTTCTCGCCGCGCTGCATGACGCCGGCAAGAAAGTGGTTCTGGTGAACTTCTCAGGTTCTGCCATGGGCCTGGTTCCAGAAACCGAGAGTTGCGACGCCATCCTTCAGGCATGGTATCCCGGACAGGATGGCGGAACGGCCATTGTAAACGTTCTTATGGGTAACGTTTCGCCTTCCGGAAAGCTCCCTGTTACCTTCTACCGAAGCGTAGCCGACCTTCCGGACGCCGAGGATTACAATATGGAGGGTCATACCTACAGGTATTTCCGAGGCGATCCGCTATATCCTTTCGGATTCGGCCTCAGCTATACGGAATTCAGTTACGGCAAACCCTTTATCCGTGGTAATTCGCTGGTCGTTCCCGTGAAGAACACCGGCAAACGCGATGCCGACGAAGTGGTCCAGTTGTACGTAAGCCGTCCCGACGACCCTCAGGGGCCGGTCCGCACCCTCCGCGACTGGAAACGGGTATCAATTCCTGCAGGAAAAACGGTTAAAGTGAGTTTCAAGATCAGCGACAACACATTCGTATGGTGGTCTTCCGAGGCACAAAAAATGCTTCCGCTGTTCGGAACTTACCTTCTTCAGGCCGGTCCGTCATCAGCGGAAGCACAATCAGTAGAATACTCTTATTCCGAAAGCTTCTTGTAGGTGTTGTAGCGGATCTTGGCGAACTCTTCGGTCTTTGCAAGAAGCTCTCCTGCGCTTTCGGGATAGAGCTTGCTCAGCGAGCTGAAGCGAACCTCACCCTTGAGGAAATCCTGGAACTTAGTCCAGTCGGGCTCCTTTGAGTCGAGGCTGAACGGGTTCTTGCCTGCCTCTTCGAGGAGAGGATTGAAGCGGTAGAGATGCCAGTAGCCGCATTCGACGGCGAGTTTCTCTTCCTTCTGGCTAAGGCCCATTCCTGCCTTGAGACCGTGGTTGATACAAGGTGCGTAGGCAATGATCAGCGAAGGACCGTCATAGGCCTCGGCTTCCTTGATTGCGTTCATGTACTGAACGGGGCTGGCGCCCATGGCAACCTGAGCCACATACACGTAGCCGTAGCTCATGGCCATCATGCCGAGATCCTTCTTGCGGATCTTCTTGCCGGAAGCCGCGAATTTCGCGATCGCACCGACCGGGGTCGCCTTGGAGGACTGGCCGCCGGTGTTGGAGTACACCTCCGTATCGAGGACCAGGATGTTGACATTCTCTCCGGAAGCGAGGACATGGTCCAAACCACCGTAACCGATGTCGTAGCTGGCACCGTCGCCACCGAAGATCCACTGGCTGCGGGAGGCGATGTAGCTCTTGAGTTCCAGCAACTGCTTGTCCTTCTTGGCGTTCAGGAGCGGAACGAGCTGATCGGCGACCTTGCGGGTCACCTCATAGCTGCCGCGGTTGTCCAGCCATTCCTGGGCCAGGGCAACGATCTCCTCGCTGCGAGCCTCTTCGACTAGGGCCTTCATGTAGCCGGCCACAGTATCGCGCAGGCGCTCGGAGCCGAGCCGCATGCCAAGACCGAATTCGCAGAAGTCCTCGAAGAGGGAATTCTGCCAAGCCGGGCCACGGCCTTTGGCGTTGGTGCAGTACGGAGAAGCCGGGAAGGAGGCACCGTAGATGGAGGAGCAACCCGTCGCATTGGCGATCATCATGCGGTCACCAAAGAGCTGGGTGATGTTCTTGATATACGGGGTCTCACCGCAGCCCGCGCAAGCGCCGGAGAACTCGAAGAACGGCTGGGCGAACTGGGCGTTCTTCATGTTGGACTTGGGATCGAAGGCCTCCTTGTAGCCGATCTTGGCGTTGAGGTAGTCGTAGCAAGCCTGGTCGGCGACGTGCTCTGTGTAAGGCTCCATCTTGAGGGCCTTTTCGGGCTTGGACAGACAGACATCCACGCAGTTGCCGCAACCGGTACAGTCGGCGACGGAGACGGAGAGGGCATACTTGTAGGCCTTGAGGTTGGCCTTGCCGTCGGCCAGCGGGAGTCCGGCCGGGGCCGCTGCTGCCTCTTCCTCGGTCAGGAGGAACGGGCGGATTGCAGCGTGCGGGCAGACGAAGGCGCAAGAGTTACATTGGATACACTTTTCTGCATCCCAGACGGGCACGCTGACACCGACGCCGCGCTTCTCGTAAGCTGCGGTGCCGGCCGGCATCGTACCGTCCTGCCAAGGCACGAACGCGCTGACGGGCAGGGAATCACCGCACTGGGCGTTCACTACGTCGGCGATCTCCTTGACGAAAGCGGGTGCGAGACGGCTCTCGTTGGGGTTGGTGAACTTGGCGGTGAGGTCGGCCCAGTCGGCAGGGATCTGCACTTCGGTGTATTCTCCGCCGCGGTCGATGGCCGCATAGTTCATGTTGACAACGTTCTCACCCTTCTTTCCATAGCTCTTTAGGGCGGCATCCTTCATGTATTTCACGGCGTCTTCGACAGGAATGATGCCGGTGATGCGGAAGAACGCGGACTGGAGGATCGTATTGGTACGGCCACCGAGGCCGATTTCCGCCGCGATCTTGGTCGCATTGATGATATAGAGACGGATGTGCTTGCGGCCGATGACACCCTTGGCGTGATCGGGGATATGCTTGAGCGTCTCCTCTTCGTCCCAGAGGCTGTTGAGCAGCAGGCTGCCACCCTCCTTGATGCCCTTGAGGACGTCATATTTCTCCAAATAGGAAGGCACGTGGCAGGCGACGAAGTCAGGGGTGCCGACCAGGTAAGGGGCCTTGATCGGAGCCTTGCCGAAGCGCAGATGCGAGCAGGTGTAGCCGCCGGACTTCTTGGAGTCGTAGTCGAAATACGCCTGGCTGTAGAGGTCCGTATGCGAGCCGATGATCTTGATGGTGTTCTTGTTGGCGCCCACGGTGCCGTCCGAACCCAGGCCGTAGAACTTGCACTCCGTGGTGCCGGGCTTCACGATGGAGATCTCCGCCTTGATGGGCAGGCTCTTGAA
>JAEEGL013251683.1_pt1 | contig 16757 bp, 20 predicted proteins | sample 9134231 | NCBI WGS metagenome assembly JAEEGL01 (sample SAMN16246548, study PRJNA631951) | gut metagenome | biome: gut microbiome; feature: rumen; material: fiber-attached | host: Bos | place: Iran: Karaj | collected 2018-10
AAATCTTCAGGTAGAGATTCTCCTATAAGCATCATCATGGTTCGAATGTCATTGTTCTTTAACTCCAGCATCCTGAGGAGCATAACGTCGACGATGTTGTACACCGTATATTCAACCTTGTGCTCTCTCTGCATGATGTGGTGGTCAGAACTCTCATTGAACTCAAGCTTACCTGTACCCAGCTCTTTATTACAGATCGCGTTTAGCTGATAAGAAGGTTCTCGTGCTTGCACCTTCCTTATTCTGCCATACATGCACATGGCATCAATGTATCTGGTGTAGTCAGTTAGATGTAACCACGACCAGTTATCTGTTATGTGCTCACCTGACTTATCTTCTTTCCATTTACAGATGCGATATTTCTTAGGTATATCCGGAGAACAGAGAATGTCAGTAGGATCGACTCCTCTGAACTCTATTCGCTTCAGGATGTACGGAATATCGTATCCGATGTTCCAGATGGTTACGAAGTCTGGTCTACATGCATGTATGTTGTCGAAGATCCATTTGATCAAATCTATCTCGTCTTTAAAGACTTCTACATGCAGCTCGGGTTTCTTAGCTGCAGCCGCTGCTTTCTTTGCATCTTCATCGGTTATCTCTTCCATGAACCTAGGATATACTTGCTTCCACCACATGTCTTCGACTTCTTTAACCTTGTGGTCTGCAAAGAACTCCTTGAGTATCCCGACATAAGTCTGACCATCGTCGTTAACATAAGTGATCAGGATGATCTGTTCAGTTCCGTTGACGTCAGTCTCAATATCGAGGAATCCTCTCTTAAACTCAAGAGGTCTTCTTCCTCCATTCATCTTGAAGTAACTGTACTTCATTCGTGCCCCGAAATCGATGTCTGCTCCGTATACGAACGGAGAAGACATTTGATCTCGAAGTTTCAAATACATCTTGCGATAACTTGGTCTACCTTCGTTGTTCAGTGCGTTCCAGATAGTTTGAGCTCTGAACTTATACCGAGTTGTATATTCGTCAAGATGACTCTTATGCTCCCATTCTCTCTTGGCAGTATATGTTCTGAACTGAGGCTTAGTAATCCAGATTCTAACCATCGGATTGTCGACTATCTTCATGACAGTCTTTCCAGTATCCAATGATTTCAAGAACCCTACGTATGCATCAGCGTCCTGATCTATGTCCACATACTCACCGTGAATGAATGCGAGATCTGTTTTTGGTTTAGGAGGTTGATCTGGCATGCTCATCTCGCTTTCTTGCATCATACTCTTGCTTCCAATTACGAAAAGCGAACCACTTTGTACTTTGCACGTCATCTCCTAACCCACACACTCCGCATAACGCATCATGTGATATCTTGACTGCAAGATGACACTTCTTAGTTTCCTTACATGTTGCGCATAACCTATTAGGGTTAACGCAGTTCATGTCTAAGATGTCTATCACTGCAGACATGCAGTCATTGGCTTTACAAATTTCATAGTTATCCATGTCAACTCCTTACTACCGATACGTTGTACGGACACCATCCAGGTCTACCTCTGCTGACATCAAATCCATTCAACGAATAGTTGAACGTAGACGGATGTATGCATGACCTATCAGGTCTAGTTGCTGAAAAACTATTATCTTTAAAGTGACTGCACTCACAGCACTCCCCAGGAGCGCTGCATGAACGGATCGCATTGCGACCTGTGACCATTTTGTTGAGATGGCCTAAGTCTGGTCCGAATGGCATATTTCACTCCTTTCTTGATTAAAGTATCTACACAAAATGTAAATGTTAAAACCCTACACTCGTGACGATGTCACGAGTGTAGGTGTTTATGGGGAAATCACTGCTCACCGTTGAGAACATCTTTAACCGCTTCAACAGTATCCTTGGTGAGATCGGGGAACGGATTCCCTTTGATGATGCTGAAGTCTTCTTCTTTATCACCTCTCACAAGGATGAACGGTTCGAACTTATCAGGCTCTGTCATCAGCACACCTTTGATGGCACACGACTTCATCATGCGCATCCCAGAAGTCCGAGAGTCGTACAATCCGTCCTCCGCAAGGATAGGAAGTTTCTCATGAGCCTGAATGAACGCTAGTCCTGACTTAACATGCGCTTTAATGAACGTCTCCTTATCACCCTTGCCACTCATGATGTAAGCTTTAAGAAGGGCTCTGGATAGTTCAGCCATTTCACCTGGTGCAACCTGTTCTTTATCTTCGAACTTAGTCATCATGCTAACTGAGAAACAACTGAAGTCTTTGTATCTCTCGTCTTTAGCTAGGTCAATGAGTACGGCAAGGACATCTCCTTTAGGCTTATCTTGCTTAGTCTCTTCTTTCTTTTGTTCTTCTTCACTCATGATTGATTCCTTGGTTAAATCAGTTAGGTGTTCCGTATTCCATTTTGATACGATCGCGGTTGCGTCTAGCGAATGCGTATCCAACAGCAATAGCATCTGCACAATGTTCGTCACACTGAGACTCAACTTGTTTATTCTTGAAGCTGAGTGATTTGCATGTCAGTATTGCTTGCTGAACCGATAGCTTACCATTACCGCCACTTCCTGTCATTTCCTGTTTGGCGATCTTGGTTGGAATACATTCTATCGGTTTGTTAAGGATTTGCATACAGACCATTCTGGCGATGCCGTGGTACATAGCAAGCGCAGCGTGAGCTGACGGTCGTTGAGGGTTAAAGAAAATGTCTTCAACTGCTATGTAATCAGGCTTCTCAGCAATGAGAATGTCCCTTAATGTATCCCAAAGCAGTTTAAGAGAGATGGTTCGTTTAGAGAACTTTTCAGTTTCCTCTCTATGTTCTGCTTTGTCTGCTGCAGGTCCAGGATGGAATTCCCCGATTTTAGTCACGACGATATCGCCGGAGTCGAGACTATAATCCATGGTAACCCAACCTGTGTTGGTTAGACCAGGGTCAATGGCCATGATCTTGATTTTTGATGCTTTCATCTCGTTCTCCTTCTGGAGATAGTTGCGGGATGAAGTATGATGCACTACATAACCATTGTCCTAAATTTAAAAAGAATACTAGTGTACTCCCGGCAGCATCAGCCGGGAGTACACTAGAGTGGAGAAGCTGATTACTTCTTCTTGGCGTGGGCCTTCTCGTGATCCTTCTCGATCTCGTCGAGCAGACCGCCTTCGACCTTGAGCGCCTTGCCATACGGCATGTTGAAGGTGCTGACCACGCGGCCATACTTCGGAGCGTACGGCTCCTTAGTGGCCGGGTTCACACCACCGCGCTGATACTTGGACTTCAGCTCGTGGACCATGGAGAACGGACCCTGGCCGAGACGGACCTCGACATCGGCGCAGCCCGACTTCAGCGAGAGATCGCTGGTGGCCTTGAGAGTCTTGGCGACCATCGCCTCGACCTTCTCGGTCACTTCCTTGCGAACGGCGGGATCGATACCCAGCTGTTCGAAGTACTCCTTATTGTTCACGGTGACGGTGATCTCACCATTCGATTTCACCGTCTTCTTGGCCGGCATGTCGGCGAATGTAATCGCCTCCGACTCAGGACGTTTGATTTCTGCCATATCTGGCTCCTTCTTCTTTATTTGTTGTTGCAACAACCGACACCTTACTCAGATGCCAGTAGATTCAGTTAGGTAATATATCACCGAGATTTTCCAGAGAGTAGATTCTTCATCTCCTCAAAGGTTATCACTGGGATATTGTGCTCTCTGGCATACTTCATCTTGGAAGATGTAGATGCTAGATCTGCACTCACGAGATAGTTGGCTTCTCGTATGTTGGAAGTCGGATGACCTCCATGCTCACTGATCCATCTTTCGATGTTTCTTCTTGGTTCTGGTAATGTTCCAGTTATACAGAACTTCTGAAGTTGACTCTCATTGTGAGGTTTAAGGTGAGTAAAGAGGTTATAATAAACCTCGAACTCATTCTTATCTTGATCCTCAATGAAGAAGTCGATCAGATTGTTCACAGCCGTCGAGTTTATACGTGGTACTCCTGCAAGGAATGCACGTATCTCGTCGGGATCTTTACCGATCAAATTCATTATCCCGCCAGAGTATTTAATTACATTGCTGGCGAGTGACCTTCCTACCATCGGAATGCATAGGCTAACCAGGATGTCTTCATCTGATACCCCATTTTCCACCACGCGCTGTATCTCTGATATTATCACGTGGATTTCATGCGCAGTGAAGCCTTTTGCTTTCAGAAGATCGACGTCCCAAGTTTCTAGACACCATGCCATTATGTTGGGTATGTGCAGTTCTCGCACGATCCTATCAACTATTGACGGTCCTATTCCTTCTATTCCGAGTTCATTGAGGCCTTTAACTATTTTGCTAGTGCATCTGCCAGGACATAACTGATTAATGCACAACATATCTGGCTGCTCATAAACAGTATCAGATCCGCATATAGGACACTTTGTCGGAAGCTTGCACTTTATGAATACAGAGTTATCTTTCTCAACACTGACAATTTGAGGAATGACTCTGCCACGCCGTACGATTGTTACCTTGGAACCCTTGGCTAGGTTATTGTCTGCCACGAATTTTGCGTTGTGGCATGTGGCTCTTGTAACAGTTACCCCATCTATCACTACAGGATCTAAAACAGCAACCGGAGTTACTGCTTCATTTCCGACCTGCCAGATGATATCCTTGACGTATGTTGTGTACATCTCATCGACGAACTTAAACGCCATGGCACCGTTTGGATGATGCATTGTGAACCCGAGTGTTTTGGCGTACTGTTCATCTGCAAGACGTATAACTAATCCGTCAGTAGGGCATCCTCTGAAGTTCCTAAGTTCATTTTCAAGCTTTGATTTAGCATGCTCAAGCTGATCTAGAGCGCATTCAAGTTCTTTACTTGTATGCTTTACCCAAATTGCTACTGGATACGGCTTCCCTCCAAGTACCAGCTTCTTAAGTAATTCACTATCAGGTTTAAGATTGGCAAATCCGGATGCTAAATTTCTCGGTGTCTTATAATCCTTAAATTCCTGAAATGTGTTCTTCAGAGCATCGAATGTTTTGTAGTCAATCAATAGCTCTCCAACTTGTCTATTCTTTTTCCACCAATCTACATTGATTATTGTGCTTATGAGATCTGGGTCGCTTCGACGAAATCCGGTTCTCATTACTATCCACGGGGCAAGGTGAGTTATATCGTTTCCGATATCACCGTTGCCGCGCGTTATCATCTTTCCGTTGGCAACTTCTATACTCAGTCCGTCATACTTCGGACTTATCTTAAACACTTCCTTCGGTGATCTTGCCACGCTCTTAGCCCAGATCATGAGGTCTGGCCACTCATAAACCTTGTCTAGGCTATACATGTGTTCAACATGTTTAATCTTTCTAGATCCTACAGGGTCACTTACCATTCCCTGAAGAACTTCGTTATTGGGATCTAGACGTTTCAGTTCTTCGACATACTGATCATACACAGAGTCTTCGAGATACTGCTCATTCTTCGCCCAATAGGCGGTATTGGCTTTGTCGATTACTTCTGCGAGCCAGTTGATTCGTTTAGTCTTTTCAGAACTATCTTGCATACATCAAGTGCTCCTTCCTTGGTATTACAAGTTGTAAGAAACAGCGCTCTGTGGCAGAACCTTATCGAAGGAACGCCACTTATGTCTCTAAGCGCACTGTCAGACAGGCCTGCCCATTCCTGAGGGAACAGACAACGTGTCTCATACTTACGCTTAAATGTTGGAGACATTCTGACCATCCACTGATGGTCCTTCGGATATACCACAGCTATAAGCTCTGGATGAGTTCTAGCGTATTCATGATACGGGCAGTACCTATCAAGGATAAGGAACTTTCCATCATGCATGAACGTACTAAACTTTTCGAGCTGAGCTTTAGCTGCTATATCTGATAATACGGACTTGTAGATCCTCTCGTAAATAGTTTCAACTATGTTCAAAACGTTATTGAAATGATCACGAGTTTGCCTACCAGTCCACTCTTCATCCCACCTCTGATTAAACGTCCCAACGAATGCTAGCTGAGAGGATTCAAGGTAATCAGGAAGTGGCGCTCCGTTGTCATTAGCTTCGACAGCATAGAACAACTTTCTTCTTAATCCTTCAGCTATATCAGCATCTAAAATCACATCGTTCAGAATTTTTCCGCAGGAGGCCATTGGTATCCCATTCGGATAATACACCTGATCCGATGAATGATGGTCGTACTTCCCATTGCCTATGTCGTAAATCAGATCGCATGCGTTATTAAGGTAGTTTAGATCCCTTGATCTATATACCCTAATGTCATAACGATACCGATTGGCACCAGCAAACTTCCTCAGTTCAGTTGTTAAGACAGCGGTTGCTAACAGTTCATCTGCGTGGAACTCACCTGAGTGCGTTCCAAGTATTATTCGATGATCTGTCCTACTGTCACCCTTACCCTTGAGGAACTCAATGAGTTCGGATTCATGTCTCATAAGGCCTATTCTCCTTCCATAATCGTAATATATGCCGGACGATGTACTGGAATAAACAAAAAAAGAAATCCCCGCTGGATGCGGGGCTCTTTGCGGCAGACTCTACTCCCAATCATACAGGAAGTTGTCTGCTGGAACGTCGAACGTACGGCCGTCGTTAAGCGTAAGCCTAACTGAGTTGTTGTCACCGTATCCGGTGACTACTCCGGAGATTCCCCGAATTGGGTTGGTGAATTGGTCGCCAATGCAGCAACCGACCACCTCTCCATCTGTTGTCGTGACTTCGATTCTGTCAGCCATTGTTTGTTTCCTTTCTTGGTCAGAATTACAATGATGATATATATTCAAATCGAGTTGGACTACATTTTTGTACATCAGTTAGCCATCGTCTAGATAACAATTGGAGGTAAACAATGCTGTGGAAATCTATTGCATTGGATAACTACCTTCCGTTTACTCACAGTGGAATTAAACATGTGAGTATTGACTTTAAATCTCCTGTAACAGCGTTCTTAGGGACTAACGGTTCTGGTAAAAGTTCGCTGTTAAGAGCACTTACTCCATATTCACCTGTTAGAACAGAATTTGGACAGGGAGGTAAAGTAGTTAAAGTCATAGATCACAACGGAAGTATATACGAACTAACTAGTGATTTTAAGAATCCAGGATCTCCTCATTCATTTAGAAAAGACGGAGTTGAACTAAATCTGTCTGGTACAACTGAAACTCAAAAGGATCTGATTGAGGAGCATCTAGGTACGTCTAAACTTCTGGAAGACATAATTTCCGGGAACATCAAGATTTGTCAGATAAGTAAAGCTGAGCGTAAGTCGCTGTTCTCAGCGACTTATCCTGGTGATTTGTCTTTTGTTCTAGATTATCATAAACAGATTTCTTCAATGGCTAGAGCGTGTGGCAATCAGCTTAAACTTCTTAAAAGTAGAGAAGCTTCTATTAGAAGTTCGTTGATAGATGAAGCTGAGATAACTAGACTTAATAAGTTTAAAACAGCTGCGATAGAACTTATCAACAAAATAGACAAATGCCTTATCCTTCTCGAAAAAGAGATAACAGAGTGGAAGCAGAAAGTCGAAATCAACTGCCTAGATACGTGGTCTCAGAAGATGAATGAGTCTGGTAAAGACTATGTTTCACTAGGAGAGACTATAAAGAAAGGTGTGTATGCATTCCATCATGTTATCAGAAAGATGGGATTTGATGGAAAGCTGAAGTCTTTCAAAGAGTCTGATTTATTCGCAGAAGCAGCTAGGCACGAATCTACTTCTAAGAACGCATCGATAAGAGCCGAAGAAGTTAAGAAAGAGTTGGATTCTATCAAAGAAGAGCTTGATAAGTTTATGGCTCTTAAGAGTGTTGGAATTTCTGAATCTGACAAGTCCAATCTTGAATCCAGATATAAATCCGCGACTGAAGAACTTTCTGTTATATCTGAGATACTAGGATCCAACCAGTCTGCTCAGATAGAAGAACTCGCTATACCTGTTATTGAGAATGAACTCATTCCTCTTATAACAAGATGGATAGAGTCGTTCAGTGATAGATGCGGATCCATTATGCAGCGGAACGATCTCCAAGATCTTGGAGTAAGGATAGAACATTCAAAGACAGTTTTAAATTCTGAGATAGTCCCGTCTATTGAGAGTATTTCGGAAGAACTCGCTGTAGTTGATTCTAGACTCGAGAAGCTTGAAAGCAAGTCTTATCCATCAAGTTGCAAAGAAGTGTGCCAACTTAGGCAGACTGTGGAGAGTAGCATAGAGTTCACAAGGAAAACGAAAGATGAACTCCTTAAAAAGAGCGAGTCTCTTATAGAGAAAGAAAGAGAACTTAGGAAGTTCATCGAGGAGAACTCTCCTGTATACACTGAACAGCTTAGGATACATGAAGAAATCGGTAGGCTATCCGGACTTATCAGAAAGTACAATGTAGAGTCTATAGCTCTCAATGGAGAAGACTTGATAAATTGCTGTAACAAGCATCTTACAGAGATAGCCAACAGGATACTTAAAGCATGTGAGATTTCCAAGTATGTCTACAGACGTGATGCTCTTAAGAATGAAATATCTGCAATAGAAGCCACTCTTAAGAAACTTGCAGAAGTTAAGAATCTCCAAATGTCTGCAGAGTTAATTGAGTCTGTTATAAAAGACAGAGAAGAGAAACTAAACATTGGTGTTGAGGAACTGATTAAACTAGAGGAAACAGCTGATCATGAAAAAGGATTAGCTGAAGTATTCTGGTTTTTGTCGGATAGGGCTTCAGCTGTGTTTAAGAACGTTGAAGATGTTCAAGTGCTTTTAAACTACGATCGAATCCAATCCATCATAGAGTTCGATAATCAGCTTGTAAAAGATCTCGAAGCCGCCAAATACGACGTTAATTCTGAGCTTTTTGCGGTTGATACGACATTGAGCAATCAGAAGAAGTATACTGATATCCTAGAATCTGAGATACTTCCCACAACTGAACAAGTTGAAAAAGATAAAGAGCTGTATGAGTTGATCGCATCAGGATTGTCTCCGACTAACGGGCTCCCGTGCATTTACTTGATGAGATTCATCAATCGCCTGATAACTAGAGCAAATAAGGTGATTAATCATGTATGGATGTACGGAATGGAACTTGTGTACCTAACAGAAGGTGATAATTTGGATTTTAACATCCAGGTTAGGATAAGAGGTAGCTCCTATGTCAAGGATCTATCTGAGCTATCTCTAGGTATGCAGGCTATGGTAAATCTAGCCATGATACTTGCATTCTACGAAGAGATGAATCTAGCAGAAACTTTCCCTCTTAAACTGGATGAAGTTGACGGCGGACTTACAGATGAACATAGAACTAGATTGTCAGTGATGCTATCTGACCTAGTAGATAAAGGTAAAGTTCGTCAGATGTTCTTGGTTAATCATTTCGCCATACAAACTGGACTGAGTCATTGTGACAATGTTGTACTAACGGAGGAGGGTATAGTCCTCCCTGATGTGTACAATGAGCACGCTATTGTAAACTAAGGAGCAACCATGAAACTAGAATCATCTAGATCCATACAAATCATCCCATATAGGGAAAGTGTGAGTCCTGATATAATCGGCGATCAAAAGACTGCCGTATTTATCCCTAAAGCCTATCTTAAGTTCGACGGAAAGATAGATAGGCTTTCCACCATGCAGAGTGAAGATTGGATATTCACTCTCGACAAAAAGAAAGAGTTCGTACGTAAGTACGCAGCGTTCTTTGTTGGGAGATTCTGTCAAGACAGGAAGCTAGTTCCTTCAACAGCAACCCTAGTCAACAGAATAGCTAATAAGTACGTTATCTGCAGAGATATGACAGTATTCACTCCAGTCCTCTTGGAATTCTCTAAGAGAACTGAAGAGTGGAAAGATCATTTTATGCACGAGGTTTAACAAAAAGAACCGCATCCTGTACCAGGGCTTAACCCTGGTACAGGATGATGTGTGTTGTTCAGTTACCAGTTCTTGACGATGGAAGACATCAATGCATTGTCCTCATCTGTCAGGTAATGGAGATTGTTGTCGCGCAGCTTTTTGAGACACTGCATGAACATAACGCGCTGCCTGATCTTAATAGGCGACAGCTCTATCGACCTATTTATAGCATGACGCTCCAGTGCATAGGCGATGCGATAGAACAGCCACTCGTAGTTCTTGGCAGTTTCTAGGATGAAGGACAAGTGCGAAACCCTGGATGAGTTATATGCCTTGACACCTTCTGGAATCCCAGACTGATCCATAGCCGGAACAGTTTCATTCATGATTTCGTTCATCACCTTACAGACGTTCTCGTTGCCGAACCAAGACATGTTGGTGAACACGGTCTTGAGGTTGGTAAGTCCGTCATGGGACGGCTGGTTGAGAAGAGAGTAGTACATTCTACAGTCGCATTTCACACCCATTATAGACTCACCGCACACGGCGATAACAACAGAGCCCTCTTCTTTGTACGAGGTAACCCTATATTCCCCGTCATTTTTAAGAATGGACTCCATCTGTGTAGAATTGAATCTTCCGTTCAACTTCCCCTTGCAATATTCATTGCTTGGGTTAAGCACGTACTGTATTTCGTACAGCTTGACATCATCCGACGTGGTGACAGTCTCGTCGAACACCTTATTCGTGCGAATGATGTGCCAGAACTTTGCACGTTCTGGAGTGTTGATCCCTTCTCGATCCAAGATCTTGATAGCATCAAGTATCCACTCTTCCCATTCGCGATTGAAGAGATTGCTTATCCTCTCGGTTGTAGAGCGAACGCATATCTCATCAATCTTCTTCAGGTCGTCGTCGCTGATCTTGGGCATCGCAGATACTGTAATGATTCTGCGACGAGCGTCTGATGTCATTGGCCTGGCTAGAAGTTCCTGATCTGCATAGCTTAGATCATACTTCTCACCTTGCGCCTTTAGTTCTTGTATTTCTTCGCTTATTTTTTGCATTGCTTGTTTCCTTTTGTTTGTTGTTTAGTTTGTACTTCTCTTCATGTTGAGTTGTACATATGAATAATATACATTCAAAATAAAAAAGAATACTACTGCATCAGGAGTGGTTATACCACTCCTGATGCGTTGTAGATTAAACATTGTAGATCTTGATGAACTTGGAACCGTTCCACATGTACACAGCGTTCGTGTCGCGAGTCTTGTGATATGTATCAACGAGGCTCGTTGCATTGAACATTTCAGCGCCCTGCTTAACTGACACAGGAACCCATTTACGTCCATCTTTCATGAACACCTCGTTGAATGGGAAACTCTGTCCGTCTTCCATCTTGACAAACTTTGTTGCGCCTTTGCGCACCAGCCTTAGATCTCCTAGCTTGGCGGACGGTTTACACTGAGCTAGCTGATTAAGGTGTTCAACTTCACCGCGGTACTCAATACCGTCGACGAGTTTCTTGATCATCTTGGTAACGGTCTTCTGTACCTGCTTACCTTCCTTTGATTTCTTAGCCATTGTCGTACTCCTTGTTTAGTTGTTATTGGCTATAAAGTGGAATACATTTGACAAAAAAGAAAACCCCGCTGGATGCGGGGCTCCATGAACTCGTCGCCTTCGACTACCTGTCGTCGTCAGTTGTCACGAGCTCTATCCAGCCTCCCTTTATCAGGTTATGCACAGTCTCACTGTCCAAGATTACTTCATGTATTACACCATCTTTGTTATGCGATAATTCACCACGGTATTCGCTGACACCATCAAACCAGTCGATAGTGATTGTATCCCCGTAGGACAGCTCAAAGCTCTCCGCACGCCATTCATCGTCTTTAAGAGGATCACGACCTCCGCCGGACAATGTAATTTTTCCAACGACCTCGAAGAGATCGTGTGGATGAGGGAGACGTATGTGCTTACAAATGAATCCTTTGATTTCGCGGTGAATATCCTGAATTTCTTTTAGTAGTAGGCTAGAATCGTTGTCTTTTTGTACTTCCATTTGTCAGTTCCTTTCTTTTATCCAAGGCACCATTGCCTTGGATTATCAGGATAATAAATATTTAAAAGTAATTGAACTACAAAAAGTGGGTAAATTTAGCAAAAAGAAAGAGCCCTCTGATGCCGGCTCTATTCCCGAAGCCTCCAACCGGTTCAGTTAACCTCATTGGAAACCTCTTGACTAACCCCGCCTAGCCCTGGGACCAGGAGTTCTCGCTAATGTTTTCCGATAGGACATGGAACTCCTGGTACGTATCCTAATCAGTCAAGCCCAAGCCGAAGATTTCTGTTTCTTCGTGCTGAACTATGTGTGTAATATATACGTGAAATAAATTGAACTACGAAATAAATACCCAAGGTACAGGTGGCCTAGGCCACCTGTACCTTAGTTGTAGTAATCAGAGATTACTTAGCAGCTTTCGTCTGACACGCTTTGGCGACCTTGAGAAGTTCGCCGCCGGCCTTCTGGAAGCATCCGGCGATCTTACGGATCGCAGCGAGATACTCGACGACCATGGCACGCTTAGCGTTGATTGCTTCCTTAGCTTTCGCTGCAGCCTCGCCTTCAAGTTTGCCAGCATTGCCAGCTTCCTTGACAAGCGCCTGAAGACCATCGGTGAAGTCCTTGGAAGCCTTGCCGAATCCGGCACTTCCGCTGGACTTAACCCACTTAATGTAAGTGTTGATCTGGTTCTGGACATCGGAGAGACTGCCGTAACCAAGAGACTTCAGAGTTCCCTCTGTAGCTTCAGCACCAGTGAACGCTTCGACCTGATCTAGACCGTTCTTCTGCCAGCGATTAATGGACGTCTGCGTCGCCGCAGCAGCACCTTCGCCGGTAGAACCAGTCTGCTTAAACGTCTGCGCTGCAGCAGAAAGCTGCTTTGCCACGTTATCAGCACCTTTTACAGCCTGATCAAGAACGCTCTTCTTGTGGGCAGAAACAGTCGCATCGGCATTGAACTTATCAGCTGTCAGTGTCTTATTGATAGCCTCGAGCTGATTAGCATAACGAGCATAATTCGTCATGATATTCTTAGCCCACTCGACTATCTTCACCCACAGGTTTTTGAGCCATGCCACGAGTTTGTTCCAGTACTCAGCCATCTGTCCTTCAACACCAGCTGTGTACTTCGCCTCAAGCGCCTTAACGTCCGCTTCAGCAAGCTTCTCAAGACCCTCAACCGTGAGGTTCTCCATGCCGCAGACGGCAGAGAGTTCACCCTCGCTGTTGAAGGCGCCGATGACCTGCTTGGAGAGGCCGCCCTTGGCAATCGCCTGAGCCGCTAGACCGAGGTTATCGAGGACCTGACAAATCACAGCGCCATCAGCCTGAGCCTCATAAAGTGCCTCGGAAGCGGCGGCGACCTGTTCGATCGACTCCATCAGAGACTCGTCACTGACGTCAATTGTAGTGACGGCCTGGGTGATGGCCTCGATTTTCTTTCCAAAATTAAGTGCCATTAGTTACACCTTCTTTTGTATGTTTAAGTTCCAATACGCATATGATTGTAGGAATATGCTTTATTGAAGGTTAAGAGTGTTGGTGGATTCGGTGAAGTATTCCAATATAGACAGGTTATCGATTATGAACCACGCGTTTCTAGTGTCAGTTGATACAGAAATCTTGCATCTTTTAGTGTCGATCATAACAACACTATCGAGTTTGAAGGTTTTATCTCCAGAAAGTATTTCTACCAGTTTCTGATAATCGAGGTCGGAATTTTCATGTCTAACGATATTGTCCTTATCGGTAACACACCTAGGGAGAAATCTTTGAATAGTTATAACGCATCTTCTAGCGAATGCGTATTTCATACGAACAGTGTCGAACGACTCAGTGGATTCCGATTGGTTATACACCTTTACATTTTTGGCATAATCAAGACCACTGTCTCTTTCGGCGTAATTGTCTAGAAACATCAGTACAGTTTCCATTATTCATTTCCTTTCTTGGATTCATTTTGGTGACAGGCTATACCGACAATTGACTCGGCGTTAACCTGAACCATGAAATTGTAAAGATCATTGTTCATAAACACAGTGGCACACTCATGCCCTGTAACGTCGATCATCGTGAATTTGATAGCTCCATTGGAAATCAGCATATCCCAATAGTCAGCTATTTCACATCCGTTATTTTCGAACTTACTACAGTCCTTTTGGGCAGTCTGATAAATTTCAAACTTCTCTTTCCCAAAAATATACTCGACTTCGTCTAGAAGCTTTTTAGCATACTCCAGACGTTCGACTATCTCATCCAGTCCAGCATCTGTATCTACGCTTATTTCGACTTTATTAGATTTGGCGTCGCAATAATCGCATTTACCTCTAGCCACAATTTGCATACACACGTCCTTTCCAATATCGTTAACCATTTAATCGGAGACAAAAGATAAAAGTTACAGCCACCAGAGGAGAGAAATTTCTCTCCTCTGGTAACTTGCTGAATTATTCCTGATCCTTGGGTTTCTCAGGTAGCGAAAGCGGAACTATACGATTCTTGATGCACGTGTAGACCAGCTGGATAAGTGTCTGCTTAATGTTCTTATCAACATCCTTAGGATCTACAACTATGTGTTCAGAGATGTACAGTTTACCTTCATGGAGTATCTTCCATGCAGCGGCAAAGGCATTTTCTCCCTTGAGTCCGGCTTCCATGGCTGTAAGTACTGCTAGCTTGGCAAGAGTCTGGTTCTGCTCATTGTTAATAATGAACACAACGGTATCTCTTACACCGCTGCATATAATGCTAGCTACACGGATGAATATCTTCCGTACAACTCCGAATATTTTCTTGTACCAAGGAGTCTTGGCATTCTCTTCTTCTACCTCAGCTTCGAGGATTTCTTCTGCTCTCTGCCGCGCAGCTTCCATAGCAGCATTATCCTCGATTTCATTCTGAATCTCTCTCGAGAATTCTTCCGACGCAACACCTGCCATAATACATTTTCCTTTCTGTCAGTTAGGCTGGCATAGCATGGTAAATTGATAAAAAATAATTCGCTCGGCAGCGGGGGCATCAGCCCCCGCTGCCGCCCCATGTCAGACAGTGAAGTCGTCTGGGATTTGATCGCAGAGCTGCTGTTCTGCTTCATCTGCAGCTTTCTTCCTCTCGGAAGCTTCTTTGGTTTTCACCTCGACCCAATCGTTTAGTTCTTGCTTCAGCCTTTTCCAGGCTTTTAGCAGTTCTACCTTAAACGCCAGGGATGTTCCTGCCACATGAATCGGTTTATCGTTGGGACCGCTGTTTCTCTCTACGTATTCGAACGAAATGGTCTGCCCGTATTTGGTGACTTCGACTCGAATGTCGTTCTCGATATAGCTAGTTCCCCTCGAAATAACACCTTTCCAGGTGACACCATAGTCGCCTGTGTCGACAACTGAAATTTCGTCGCGGATGTAGTTTTCTATCATCTCTGCAATAGTTTTAATTTTGTCTTTCGTCATGACTCGCTCCTTTCTACCTTTATGGCTTTAATGCGTGGCGGAATTGTCACGCACGTTTTGCTTGTCAGACTGTATTAGTAATATATAAATGAACTGGTTTGATCTACACATACTAAAAAAATAACTCAGAAGCACCTAGCCCAGCGGCGCGTGCGCCGCTGGGCTAGGTACGATCAGACGGCCTGCACGACCATCTCGAGAATTGCATCGATAGGGTCGTGAGGTATGGCGCGGATCGTGGCTTTCACCATGATCAGCTTGCGAGTGTCAGCGTCATAGCCACGAATTTCTTTCGCGAGCTTACGACTGGCAGCACACTCTTCTTCCAATTCCCCAGTCACCTTGTCGAGGTCGTCCGCTACAGCGAGGATGTGATCCCCCTCTGGCGGTTTCTCTCTTAACCGTTTGAATAGCTTCATTGCTACCTCCTTGTTACAGTTCGAACTCTGTGATCCTTGCACACATACGAGCTTCGTTCTCGTCAGTGCGATTGATGTCAGAAATGCGTGTTTCAATCAGATCATTTATCCGCTGCTTCACGTCCTTCCAATTTGCCACGAGGGCGCACTTGTAGTCGAGTCCGCAACGGAGCTCCCATGCATGATAGCATTCGTGATTGTGGCATTCGTCTACGGTTGTGGCGAACCACACGCGCAAACCTGTACCATCACGCAATGCTCTGCAGTTGTCGATAATGATCATCATGAAGTCGTCGCACCCATGACACCAATTACTGACAGGGACACTAACTTCCCCTATGTACGCACGCGGCATTCTTGGCTGCTGAGCCTTGAGCCACTTTATGATTTCTGCACAGTGAGTTTCGACTTCTTCCTTAGTCATGGTTTAACTCCTTTCTTGTTGTTTGTTTAGCCAGACTAAGCGGATAATATATAAATAACAGATTTTGAACTACACCGATATGTATTTGGCCAATTCTATGATTTTTAACTAATAAGGAGAATTATGATTAAGAGAGATCCTCTCAATATCGCACTGTTCGATATTGACAAATGTATCAAGGATGAGAATCTCCTTGAGGTTACAAGTGAGTTTATTAGAGAATCTTCTACTAATAAGTACCACCCAGATGGGCTATTCTCAGAACGCATATTCGGAGATGTAGCCACAACTAAGCGTCTTACGCAGGGCGGATACATTAAACTCAATTGCAAAGTATTCCATCCGATCATCTATCAGAACCTACATGCTCTTAAGCGTTTCTACACCGAGATAATGTCAGGTGTATCGTACGCTGTGTGGGATGGTGAGCTAGGAGATTTCGTCCGTGCCGATGAGATGGAAGAGGGGGCAGATACAGGATTCACATTCTTCCTTAAGCACTTTGATCACATCAACTTCCGTAAGAATACTTCTATTAAAAGAGGTGATAGAGTTGAT
>JAEEGL014103567.1_pt1 | contig 16757 bp, 10 predicted proteins | sample 9134231 | NCBI WGS metagenome assembly JAEEGL01 (sample SAMN16246548, study PRJNA631951) | gut metagenome | biome: gut microbiome; feature: rumen; material: fiber-attached | host: Bos | place: Iran: Karaj | collected 2018-10
AAAACCATAATAAAGACAGCTTATGGTTACCATAATTTCGAAAGATTTCGTAAAAGAGCGATGCTTATCATTACTTATAAAACACCCAAGTGATCTCTCACTTGGGTGCCCACATTTAATTTAACAGTTTTACTAGGTTCTGAGTGTGTGCCCACAAAAACCCACACTTTATTTAACAGAGCCCTTTTTTTCACTACATACGGTAACGTAGAGTAGTCCTGTGGTTTATGGTCTGAACGGTTTTAGCTCAACTATCTTTTTTTCTTCGAGTACCGACCATTCTCTGGGAATAATAGGTTTCATAACTTTTTTTGTACTTGTGTGTGCTTCACCATCCAGTGAATCATCTGCACTGATATATGCCGTATATTCAGTCCATAATGGTTTGACCTTCTTTGTAACAGTCATGCTAATATAGCCACTCGGTGCACCACATTCAGAACATGTATACAGAACGTACGCTTTTGGAGTAGAGCTCAGCAGATTCCATTCAATTTTACCAAATCTCCACTTATGTTGTGCATCAATATCAATTGTCTCCGTTTCATTAGCATGAACATTGTCATTCTTCTCTGATGTCACTACAGTTACCTGACTGTGGATACACTGTCTGGACTTGAAGTGAACACTTGCAAGGATCGTTGCAGGGTCTATAGCTTCCCCGTTAGCAAATACGATCTTAATAATTCCATTTTCTTCATCAACGTTGACAGCCTTGTACTTCAGATTACTGTCGATACAGTCGAATACTACAACTGATGGAGAGTAACTTAGAGTAATAAAGCCATTTGTTACAGCATCTTCATAGCTGATATCTACTGAAACATCACTGTATACTCCTTCAGGAGGGATGATTACAGTCGAAACAACAGGCGTAATTGTTGTCCCATATTCTTTCTCAACTGGTTCATTGGCAATACTGTTTATTACCTCAATTCCTGCATATTCATCTTTTTTGCCAATCAAATTATTGAATTCAGATATGGATACAGCTGATTTTCTTAACAAAGATACACCTTGATCGTCGCTGGAAAGTGTATTAACTGTAAGCTCATTATTATTATAATCACTGTATACTTGGGGCATTTCATCATCAATGCATCTTATTACATTTCTTTCAAAGATGGAGGCGATTAGCTGACCAGGAGCGGTATTACCACAGTAAACAATTTCTTTTGTAAATGTATCAATGGCATACACCTCACTATATTTCTCTTTATGATTATAATGTGACAGGTACAAGTTTATGCCGTCACAATATACAGTTTCATAGCGTGCACTGTAAGGTGTTAATTCTAACTCCAACCATTTAACAGGGGGTGAAATTGTGGCATTCTTTAAATCAGAATAGAAACTGCCTGTAGGTTCGCTCTCAAACGTAATACTGAACGTCCAAATATCCATGTTCTCTTTTAAGACAAAATATGTTGCGCTTAATGGAGTATCATATCGTACTGCGATTGAGAACGAGAATAATTCTTCTAATGTACTATCAGAATTGTATGGTGAGATTTCCACGTCCTGAGTTCCACTTCCGATAAGTTTTGAAACAACAAGGTCAGGACAAGCATAAAACATATTAACTGCACGTTCGTATTTCTTTTGGTACATTACTGGAATACCGACAGTATTGCATAATGGTGATGTACCCCATGTGAAATCATACTCTCCTACTCTATTCAAATGGTTATTTGAATCTAGTAAATATACACCACCAGCTTCATCAAGACAAACGGTCACAATTTCATCAAGATAGTAGTACGAAGTAGCGTAGAATATAGAAATGTCATTTGATTCCTGATAATCTATTATGTCGAGAACGCTTGTGTTGGATGTGTCTAGGATAGATAAATAAGCACTTCCAAACAATCCATCATGTACAACGACATCTAAATATCTATCAATCTCTATAACTTCAACATCACATTCACATGACAACACTCCCTTATCTGGAACGTATTTTTCACACACTATCGTTGTGTGTCCTGGCTTTAATGCGGTAACCAAACCGTTTTCATCTACTGAAGCAACTAATGGATTTGAAGATGACCAACTTACAGTCGTATCAAAGACATACTGTGGAGTAGTTATTGCTTCAAATCTTTTTTGTGCTCCAACACTCATTTTTAAATTGCTCCATGGCAGCTCAATACTCTCGATGTTGTTAGAATACTCACATCCAGGTAATTTCTGGTTTTCATAAATTGTGAGAAGTTTCAAATCGTCACCAAAGCATCCTAAATCAGCAAATAATCCGTTTGATGGATCTATAACAATCAATTCACTGGAGCCATAATTATTTACCCAATATATATAGTGGCCATCATAATACAAATCATCAGAACTTGATGGATGTATTCCTGTTGCACATATTTTTGTAAATCCATCATAGTAGATCGGCTGTTCCTCCAATGTGAGTCTTTCATCTCTATACCAATAACTAAACTTCCATATATTGCCTGCTTCATCCAATGCAAATGCGTGAATAAGTAGTTCATCTGATATTAACACCTCAGAGGTTATTGCGTAGAGATCATTATTCTGTGTGTAATGCCCCGGATAACAAGTATCAACTATTTCTCCTGTATCACAATTAAGCAGATTGATCTCTGAATCAAATACGCTTAAAACCAAGTGATGATCGCTATAATACAGCATTGGCGGAGCGGTTATTGAATAGGCATCACCATCTAAATGTGATTGATATTCCAGATGTTCTTTAACAATGTAAATATCATTATTCTCATCTAAAGCAAAAGTATCAATGGAATTGTCTTCATTAAGCAGATTGGTAACAGCGATTATTGTCTTATCATAAGAATCTAACACTTCATATGAAGCAACGTCAGAAGTATTGAACCTGATTTTATACGAATTACCTTCACTGTCAGCAGCAAAGCCAAATAATTCCGTGGATATAGATGGATTATCGCTTATTTCTACAACTACAGCTGATCCGTTCTTTGCGTAGTCACCAGCATAAACCACTATTGTCCCGCTTCCATTTTCCAACGCTTCTGAGATATCCACAGCAACAGTTGCAGATTTACCATCGATCGCAGTTTCATAAATGATGCTTGTAAGATCAAAAGGCATGACTGATGCATATGCAAGATTATGATTATCTTTTAAATCTATATATAGCTTTTTGTTAGCTTCATCTAAATAACAAGATATAATCTGTGGTGCTTCATTATCTATAATAAAGTCATATCCACTATAGAAACTATCATATAAATCGTTATTTTTTAATAACTCAACAAAACAATCATCATTAATATATCCTGCATTAGCACTGTTCATCTGTAAACCGTTAGAATCATTTAAAGTCATTGCATAATACTCAGGAATCGCATAAAAACCTATCCTAATGTGATCTCCATCGTTTAAATACAGGTTTTTAATCTCAGTTTGAATTGCAGCACTTAATTGATATCCAACACGTACATTTGAGTTTTTAACTAATAAAACATCTTCGATAGAGCCACCATAATCAGCAATTCTGGCAATAAACGTTTTATAAGTTCCAGCAGATGATAATAATACAGGATAAAATCCGCTTATTAATGTTGAAGAACTTACAGCAAATTTATTGCTTGGATACGATTTTTCGACTATATATGGATTCCCCGAGAACATTACTTGGTCATTGTTGCCATACTGTATTTCAAGATATTGATATTCAAGTTCCTTGAAATATTTATGATCACCATTTCCATACAATGAATCTATATAATCATCATTGGCAAACATAGAGGCATCATTGAAATCACCATAGAACCCCAAAATAGGTATTGAATATGTTAGTGATTCTTCAGACTCTTCATTTGATTCAGCAAGGAACGTGAAGCCCTCTATATATGCTCCATTGATATAGTCATCAGAAGCATAAAAATCAAATGTAACCGTAACATCAGCATAATCATGCGGTTTAACGCTAGTTTCACCGTTGAAACTATCTATTAACAACTGGGCATCATAACTTGTTATCGTGTTGTCTTTATCAATATCTGCAACTTCTATGTTTATCTGGGTGTCGTCAATATTACCAGCTAAATACTCAAGAATGGTTTGAACATCTGCATAGTTAGTATAACCATCATTATTCACATCTATCTTTTCTTTAGCCCATATAAAGTCTATCTGCTTACCTGCATTAATAGTGTTGGCAGAAAGACATAACTGACCTCCATTAATAACTGTTCTCTGAGTAAAGACTGCTGTACTGGGGTCTTCAAAAAGTACATCTTCTCCAGAAATGTTATATATTCTAAATGTAAAAGAATATATACCCTTTTTACTCGGATCATCACCTATCTCAGCTTTAACTTTTCCATCCAATGCTGCTCCTGTTTTAGCTGTTAATGTATTGTCTGATTCTGACATCATAATAACAACTTTTGACTTTAGTGCATCTTCAACATTAATTAATCCAGCTCCCTGTTGTATAACTGGATGATAATAGCCGCTCCTTAATGGCGTTGCTGTAGACATGAGCATACTCTGAATGATTGCTCTATAAGAATACTTCTCAAATAACAGACTGTTTATTTCTGAAAGATTCAGTTCATGTAAGTATTGATTTACAAGAACTGATAACCCCGCAACATGTGGAGCAGCCATTGATGTTCCGCTTTTTTTGCCATAATCATCATGTATTATAGGGCAATGTCCGGAAGCACATGTATTACCTATTACAGAATAGATATCATTTCCGGGAGCAGTAACTTCCGGTTTGAGCAACAGAGAACTATTTGGTCCCCAACTACTATAGTAGGAAGGTTGAGAACTTGTATAAGATACAAGACTGGCAACTTTATCCGAGGAAGCAACTGACAACATATTTATATATGATGATGGTTCACCAATAGTGCCGTTTCTTATATCTTTAATCAGAAGGTTTGTACCTTCTACATATGATATTGTAGTTGAATTACCCGCAGAAACACTGAAGATCGTACTTCCATCACCATACTGTCCGGAGGCAAGCATATCAAATGCTTTTTGATAAGTATTGTTATATGTTTGTCCACAGATACTGCCTAATGAGAGATTGATTGCATCGCACTCTAAATAGATAGCATCTTCAATAGCAAGCATTACCCACCCATCATATGTTACGGAATCATTATACCGATAATCGTATTCGAATACATTCATCGCAAGTATTTGTGCATCAGGAGCCATTCCAACTGCCTTAACTGTTGAAGCAGCATCATTGAATATCGCGTAATGAATTCCGCCATCTTCATCTTTATAGGTTCCATTACCCTGGTCAGGTGTTTCAACTTCATTAACAAGTATATATCTGTTAGCTGCCGCGATACCAGCAACATGAGAACCATGATTAGACACTCCGTTTAAAGAATGATCAACTATAGTATTGTTTTGAGCATAATTATATATATACGGTATTTTACTGTTATAATACTCAGCTTCTTGTCCACTGTTAAGAGGGTAATTGTTTTTGTAATATGTTAAATCGTTATTATCCATAAGATGGTATTTTGTTCCATCTGGATCAATTAAACCTATAGAATAATCAAAAGCATGATTATTAAATGAAATGTGTGTTATATCTAATCCGGTATCAATTATTGCAATTCTCTTTCCTGCACCAGTATAACCTCTTTCCCATGCATAATCAGCATCTACAATATGATCATATGTATCCGCAGTATTATAGATATGGGGATCTACATTATCTTCTGTTAATGCCTGAGCAAAATACATATTTTCAAACTCTACGCTTTTTACATTAGGAATCTGCAGAATGTCATTTATGTCACTATAGCGAATATCAACAGAAATCGCATTCATTGCTAACGTAAGATAACCTTTTACATCAACACTTATACCAAGGCCTTTTTCGATATGCTTAATTACATCATCTTGTATATTTCTAAGCTCTTTACGATATGATAACGCCTGATATCTGCTATTGATTTTATTTGGATTGTATCCTTTTTCAATAACTCCAGGTTTATCAATTATTATAGATACTCTGACGATGTCATCAGGACCATATATTGTATTGTCAAGACCATTACTATTAAGATTATTAATCTTTTTTTCAACAAGAGATGCATCAAATTCATTCATCTTTAATTCAGTATAAGAGTCCAAGTTGTCTTGTTCACCGCTTTCGGTATCAGCATAGGCTGTGTATACCTGGCTAAACACGAGAAAAGCGGCTAAAACAATAACGATAAATCGTTTAATACCTTTAACCATAAATTGTCTCCTTTTTCTAAATAATTATATCCTTTAAATAATTACTACCTTTATTCTAAATATAGGTCGATGAGAAAGCAACATGAGATTATTGAAAACTCAATGAAAATATAATAAAAGCAGCAATTATCTCAATTGCTGCTACTAGACATTAATTGATTAACGAGTTTTACGCCATTTTTTCTCTGATCTGTTTATCAAGAGTTTCTACTACTTCAGGATGCTCATTCAGGTAAGCTCTGACATTTTCCTTGCCCTGCCCTAACTTCTCACCATTATATGAGAACCAGGTTCCGCTCTTTTCCAGCAGATCATAGTCAACTGCCAGATCAATGATTTCTCCTAAATGTGAAATACCTTCACCGTATCTGATCTCTATGGTAGCGGTCTTAAACGGCGGGGCTACCTTGTTTTTGACAACCTTGACGTTTGTCTTATTTCCGATGATCTCTGAACCCTGCTTGATGGCTTCACCTTTCCTGATTTCGATTCTGATTGATGAATAGAACTTCAGTGAGCGTCCGCCTGGTGTGGTTTCAGGGTTACCGTACATGACACCGATCTTTTCTCTTAACTGGTTGATAAAAATGACTGTACATTTACTGCGGTTCATCAAACCGGCCATCTTACGAAGAGCCTTGCTCATAAGACGTGCCTGTAAGCCAATAGAGTTATCACTCATTACGCCGTCAAGTTCAGCCTGCGGTACTAATGCTGCCACAGAGTCAACGACGACCAGGTCAATTGCACCGCTCTTAATCAACATCTCTGTGATTTCAAGTGCCTGCTCACCACTGTCTGGCTGAGACAGAATCAGATCATCTATCTGTACTCCGAGCTTCTTGGCATATACAGGATCTATGGCATTCTCAGCGTCAATAAATGCTGCCTTGCCTCCTGTCTTCTGTACTTCAGCAATGGCATGCAGAGCCAGTGTTGTTTTACCGCTTGATTCCGGGCCGTAGATTTCAATGATTCTTCCTCTTGGATATCCGCCTACTCCCAGCGCTCTGTCGACTAATAATGAACCTGATGATATGGCATCAACATCGACGTTGGCAGTATCTCCAAGCCTCATGATTGATCCTTTGCCGTACTGTTTTTCTATTTCCTTTATCGTTTCCGCAAGCATCTGTTCTTCTGTCTTTTCAGGCATATTAAATTCCTCCACTAACTATATAACTATAAAATCTATCAATTCCCAATTACTTTGTTTCCCAGATATAATCCTTGGCCTGTTTGTAATAATCAACACCGCCCATAACACTGACGATCATGGCAAACCATAACAGTATGTCTGAGACTGGTACGCCAATCAGTTCAAACGGCAGGTTATTCAGCAAGGTGAATATAATGCAGAACATCTGAGTAGCTGTCTTGATTTTGCCCAAAATGCCGGCGCTCATTACAACGCCCTTTCCATTGGCAATCATTCTGACACCGTCGACAATGGTATCTCTCCACAACATGACTATTACAGGAATAGCCGGAATGTATCCGTCGGTTGCCAGAAGGACAAACAGAGTTGTTGTAAGGCATTTGTCTGCGATCGGATCAATGAACTTTCCGAATGTGGTAACCTGATTGTTTTTTCTGGCCAGATAACCGTCCAAGAAATCAGAGAATGAACCTATCGCAAACAGCAGGCACACAATTATGTTCTTCAACGGAAGAGTTACCATTCCAATATGATATATGGGCAGTTCAATTCCCATCTGAGTATATGGGAACACCCAGACCGCAACTATTATCGGGATCAGAACTATTCTGAATATTGATATCTTATTTGGTAAAGTCATATTTCTTTTTCTCCTTATGAACTTCTTTATAATTATAACATAATCACAGTTATTATTCTCACAGAAAAACCCTGCCAAAGCGACAGGGTTTGATGCCCGAAGTATAACGTGTCGGGTCATATACATATCAGTCTTATAAGCCATGTTCTGTCCTGAATTCAGGGGCAATCATTTATCTACACTTGCGTGTCCCTCATCCCTTCATTTCGGGCTTATGGGTTCCCCTACCAAATTTGGGTTTCTCACTTGCGGGGTTTACCTCGTTCCACCCTGACGGTTTCCCGCCAGGCTACGTCACTGTGGCACCTTAGGGCGTCTCGTCCATAGTTTCCCTTAGGAGTTGTCGCCGCCGTCTACGCCCGGCCTTATTTATTGGACCGGCACAAACACTACTGCCATCTCAGGCGGTGTGAGCATGGACTTTCCTCTACAGCGAATATCTGCAGCGATTGCCAGGACTGATTTGTTTTTACTTGTTGAATACTTCCTGTTCCAGTCTGGCTATTCTTCTTAAAATATCCAGCTGGGAAAGGCTGTTAACGTTCTGGGAAGCATTGTTCCCTTCTCCGGAAGCTTCTCCTTTGAGTTCTTCCACGTGCTGCTGGAGTCTTTCGTTTTCTCTCTTGACGTTTTCCAGTTCTTCTCTCAACTCGGTAATAATCTGATCAAATGCATCATAGTCTCTGACTATAAGGTCTAAAAACTGGTCAACTTCTATCGGGGAATAACCCTGTTTTTCGATTCCAAACTGCTTATCCAATATAGCTCCAACATCCAAAGTGATATTTCTGTCTGCCATAATTGTTTCCTCCATTCACTACTATATTAATTATAAGATAATTGATTTTCTTTTCAACAGATAAAAAAGATACCGGAAGGCTTTCCGGTATCCATATGACTTTGTTTTTACAGTCCTTCTACGTTGTGGTAGACATGCTGAACGTCGTCTACGTCATCCAGCAGAGTAAGTAATCTCTGGAAGAGAACCTTGTCTTCACCCTCAAGAGTTACATAGTCGTTCGGCAGCATGCTGATTTCGAGAACATCAAACTGCATCTCGCCCTTCTGAGCTTCCAGAGCTTCCTTGGCAGCGTACAGATCTGTCGGTTCAACATATACTGTAACGGAATCTTCATCAGATTCAATGTCCTTTACGTTTACATCAGCCATCATCAGGATGTCTAATGTTTCGTCTTCAGTACCCTTGAATGACAGGATGCCGCTGTTGTCATAATTGAAGGTAACGCTGCCTGACTGACCCAGGTTGCAGCGTGACTTGTTGAAGCAGCTTCTTAATTCAGCCAGACATCTGTTGGAGTTGTCTGACAGTGTATCAACGATAACTGTGCTTCCGCTTGGTCCGAAGCCTTCATAGCGGTTTTCAATGTAAGCTTCAGCATTGTTGCCCTTAGCTTTCTCAATATTACGCTTGATGACATCAGCCGGAACCTGATTGGCCTTTGCCTTTTCAATTACTCTCTTCAAAGTCATATTCATGGAAGGATCAGGAACACCACTCTTGGCAGCCATGTAGATTTCCTTGCCATAACGTGAATAAACTTTTGTTTTTGCTGCAGCTGTTTTTGCCATTGAAGCTGCACGCACTTCATGAGCACGTCCCATATAATATTAATCCTCCTTTAAATACCAAAAAATATTATAAACATTTTGTTTTCAATTGTACAATAGTAATCTCTCTGTTATGGTAAAATGAATTTAGATGAAATGGAGAGAAATCTCCGGAAAGGATTAAAAAAAATATAATATGTTACATGAGGTTCAATTCAGGTCTTTTAATGAGAGAGACACTGTATACGGCTGGATCTATGTTCCGGCCTGCAAGCCTGCCGGCATCATTCAGCTGATCCACGGTTTCGGTGAGCATTCCAGACGTTATCTGCACATGATCACCAGTTTCATGGAAGCAGGCTACATTGTTGCTGCTGATGACCATGTCGGCCATGGCAAGACAGCTTTGGAAAACAACAGCTGGGGCAACTGGGGTGACAAGGGATTTGAGACAATGGTTGAAGATGAAAAGAAACTCCATGATCTTGTTGTTGAGAAATACCCTGACCTGCCGTATTTCATGTTTGGTCACAGCATGGGCTCCTTCATTACCAGGCAGTACATTGCCAGATACGGAAAAGATCTTGCCGGAGCTACAATCTGCGGCACAACCGGTGTATGGCCCAACTTACAGGAAAGCATTGATGTCTGTCAGAAACTTGTTGACGAAGGTAAAGGCGACAGCAGCGATCCTACCCTGGGAGCACGCTTTATGGGCTGGATGTTTGCCAGATGCGAAGAGGACATCAAGCTTGGCAATGAATGGATCTGTGACGATGAATGTGTCCAGTTAGACCATGCACAGGACCCGTTTGATGCCTTCACAAAACCTACCAGCAACAGAGCATGGCTTTACTTCTTACAGATGATGGAAGACATCACAGGTGAACAGTGGGCTGAAAAGGTTCCTGAAGACCTACCTATCTACAATATTGCCGGTGACCAGGACCCTGTAGGTCAGTATGGTACAGGTGTTTACCAGTGTGCCAACTGGCTGATCGACACCGGACATCAGGTAGAAACACTTCTTTATCCGGGATTCCGTCACGAGATCCATAACTACGCAGAGATAAAAGAAGATGTCGAACAAGGCATTATAATGTTCTTCGACAGCTGTCTTGAATTCTAATCACACAGAATAAAAAGCCCGTGAGGGCTTTTATTATGCTTTCTTTTTTTCAGGCAGATTTACCAGTATCACCGCACAGAACATCAGCATGCATCCTATTGCTTCGCGAATAGAGACGGTCTCGTGAAGTATGAGTGCGCCGCTCAATACTGCGAAGAAAGCTTCCAGGCTTAACAATATGGAAACAACTGTAGGGTCCCCTTCTTTCTGTGCCAGTATCTGAAGAGTATAACCTATTCCGTTGGAAACAATTCCTGTATACAAAATATATGGAAGACAGTCTATCACAGCCTGAAGTGTCAGGTTTTCATATATAAGTCCTATTACCATTACCTCAACAGCAGCCACAAAGAACTGTATGCACGATAATTTGAGTTCATCCACAAAGTTGGTATAGTGATCAATTGTCAGAATATGCAGGGAAAGAACAAATGAACAGGCCAGAATGCACAGATCTCCTGAATTAAATGAAGGAACTCCTTCAGATGTAAAGTTGAGAAAATACAGTCCTAATATGGAAACAGCCACGGCACACCAGACCTTCGGTTTTACCTTCCTTCCTAAAAACAAGCCCAGCAGAGGAACTATAACTATGTATAAACTGTTGATGAAGCCTGCCTTGGCGGCCGTAGTGACATTTACACCATACTGTTGAAGGCTTGAAGCTATTGCCAGGATGGTACCTACTACCAGGCCTCCGCTCCATAACTGCTTTTTCTCTTTTTTGCGGTCTTCTTCACTCTCATATGCAATAGGATTTCTCTTTTCCCTGATGATTACCAGTATGAGCAACCCGACTGCAGCGACCATCATTCTGATCCAGTTGAATGAGAGCGCTCCGAGCATATTTCCCCCGTTTTTCTGAGCCACAAAAGCGGTACCCCAGATAAAGGCGGTAATAAGCGGAAGAATGACCTCCCTAAATCTTTTGTTCATTTACCATTCCCTCATTTATACGCAAGTAAAACCTGCTTTCCATCGTAAACGACAGATACAGCAGGTTTTATTATATTTCTTTGTTTAGCTGTCTCTTAACTGAGCGTGGAGTTTTTCTCTCAGTTGGTCAATGACTTTCTTATGTACAGGCTGGATGTCTGCATCAGCCAGTGTCTTATCCGGTGACTGGTAGACTACTGCTACGGCAACGGACTTGTATCCTTCAGGGATGTTGGCTCCTTTGTATACATCAAAGATGGTAACATCCTTTAACAGATTTCCGGCAGCCTTGCGGATGACAGAAGTAATGTCATTACCTGTGACACCGTCTTCAACGATCATAGCCAGGTCTAAACTAACTGCCGGATACTTGGCAACAGGAGTGAATCTGATTTTTGCCTTCTTCATTCCCTTTACAGCCGACATATTGAGTTCAGCGAGAACGCAGCTGTCAGTGTCATACTTAGCCTTGCAGGCAGGATGGATTTCGCCCACAACACCGATCTTTGTTCCGTTTATCAGAACGTCTGCAGACTTATTAGGATGCAGCATATTCTTTGTATCTTCCGGCTTGACAAAACTTACTCTCTTTTCATCAATGCCCAGCTTGTCTAAAATGCTGAGGATGATGCCCTTAAGAGTATAGAAATCGTTGTGAGCAATAATGTTCTGCCATCTTGAAGATGTTGACAGTTCGCTTAATCCAAGTGACAGATGCAGTTCTTCTTCATTGGCGTTGTTATAGACATTTGCCAATTCGAATAATCCGTATTCGTCATTGCTGCGGGCTACATTGTAGCTGATTGTTTCCAGCATGCTCGGCAGTAATGAAGTACGGTAGTATCTTCTCTCATCGCTTAACGGGTTGGCTATTTCAACAGGTTCACCGCAGCTCAGTATTCCTTCTTCTATCTTAGCCTTGGAAACAAGTGAGTAAGTGATGATCTCACTTAAGCCGTGCCCGTTCAGCATTGCCTGCAGAACTCTCTTGAGCTTGCCGTTTTCACTGTATCCGCCCTGCACTGTCGGCATTAACGGCAGTGTGCTGACGATATGGTCATAGCCTAACAGTCTGATGACTTCTTCTGACAGATCCTGCCATACGCTGATATCTGTACGGTAGGAAGGAATGGTCACCATTATCTCATCATCATTCAGTACTTCCGGAGCGAAATCCAGTTTTCTGAAAGTTGAAAGGATCTGTTCGCTGGTGAACTTGGTTCCCAGATGTCTGTTGATCTTATCGCATGATGCGATAATCTTTTTCTGTGTATAGTTGGTGCTTCCGCATACCACTGTTTCTTCAATGCCTGAAGCATCTGCCAGTTCAATAAGCAGCTGTACGCTTCTTTCAACGGCCTTGTGTCCTCCTAATGGATCAATGCCTTTGATGAAGTGAACGCTGGCATCGGTATCCATGCCCAGTCTTCTCGAGGTATTACGTATTGATACGCCGTTGAATGTAGCAGCTTCAATGATGATGCCTTTTGTTGATTCTTCAATCTTGCTGTCGTCACCGCCCATGATACCGGCAATGCCGATGGCCTTTCCGCCTGTAGTGATCATGATGTCACCCGGGATGATCTTGTAATCCTGTTCGTCCAGAGCTGTATAAGTCTCATCCAGATCGTCTCTGACGGTGATCTCTCTCAGCGGGATTTTATCCAGGTCATAGAAATGCAGCGGCTGACCGGTTTCCAGCATGACATAGTTGGAGATGTCTACGACGTTATTAATGGCCTTGATGCCAACGCCATGAAGAGCTCTTTTCAGCCATTCTGGAGACTCTTTTATGGTAACGTGATTGATAATCTTTCCTTCAAATAACGGGCATCTTGTGGTCTCTGACTTAACGGTAAGAGTTGCCGGAGATGTATATGCTATATAGCTGTAATCAGGCAGTGTTACCTGCTTATCCAGCATGGCACCAACTTCCTTGGCGAGTGACCATAATGCCAGACAGTCAGGACGGTTGCTGGTGAGTGACACATCGTATACGGTATCATCAAGTCCAAGGTACTCAAGTACCTTTGTTTCCCCTACAGGGGCATCTTCAGGCAGTACCTGAATGCCTGAGAGCTGCTCTTCGGTTAACTGTTTCTTGTCTACACCCAGTTCAAACAGAGCGCAGATCATGCCGTCAGACTGTTCTCCTCTGACTACGCCGCTCTTTATTTCACCGCCAGGTAAAACACAGCCCGGCATGGCTACTATGACCTTCTGACCGGCAGCTACGTTTGGAGCCCCGCAGACGATCTGTCTGATATCAGAGCCGGTATCGACCTGACATACATGCAGATGGTCTGAGTTCGGATGTTCTTTACACTCAAGAACCTTGCCTATGACTAGCTTTGTGGCCTTGGCCATCTTGTCATAGCCTTCTACTTCCAGACCGCCTCTGGTCATTACTTCAGCGAGCTGTTCAGGAGTAACATCGCTGAGATCCATGTACTGTTTTAAGAGATTGTATGTGGTTTTCATCGTATGTCACCTCCTATTCAAAACGCTTGTAGTTCTTCAAGAACTGCAGATTATTGTTATAGAAATTACGGATATCATCGATTCCGTACTTCAGCATGGCGACTCTTTCAACGCCTACGCCAAGGGCGAAACCTGAATACTTAGTTGAATCAATGCCGGCTGCTTCCAGAACATTAGGATGTACCATTCCTGAGCCCAGGATTTCGATCCAGCCTGTTCCCTTGCAGACGGAACAGCCTTTACCGCCGCACACATGGCAGGAAACGTCAATTTCCTGTGACGGTTCAGTAAACGGGAAGTAGCTCTGTCTTAATCTGATTTCCCTTTCCGGTCCAAACATGCTGCGGGCAAACAGTTCAAGGGTTCCCTTAAGGTCTGCCAGAGTGATGCCTTCACCTACAACCAGCCCTTCGATCTGAGTAAACTGGTGAGAATGTGTTGCGTCATCATCATCACGTCTGTATACCTTGCCCGGGCAGATGACCTTAATTGGCAGATGTGATCCCTGTTTCTCCAGAACACGCATCTGAATAGCTGTTGTCTGGGTTCTTAACAGACGCTCAACATCGATATACAGGGTGTCCTGCATGTCACGGCTCGGGTGATCAGCCGGGATATTAGCCTTCTGGAAGTTGTATACGTCAAACTCGACTTCCGGTCCTTCCACAACCGAATAGCCCATGGCTACGAAGATGTCTTCAATCTCCTGCTGGACAACAGTTAAAGGATGCACGGTTCCGAAATCATAGCGTGCTGCCGGTAATGTAATATCGATCTTTTCCTTTTCCAGTTTTTCAGCCAGTTCCTGCTGCTTAAGCTGTTCCAGCTTTTCAGCCATCTTCTTTTCGACATTCTGTTTCAGAGTATTGACGGCCATGCCAAACTCTTTCTTCTGGTCAGCTGCCAGATTACGCATTTCCTGCATAAGAGAGCTGATTGAACCCTTCTTACCCAGCAGTTCAATACGCAGCTGTTCCAGGATCTTAAGATCGCCGGCCTGTTCGATCTTCTCTTCACATTCCTGTCTTAGTTTTTCCCAATCGCGACTCATAACAAGTCCCCCTTTCAAACAAAAACGCCCTGGATAAGGGCGTAATAATAAACGCGGTACCACCTTAATTGATGCTCATTGGACTTTAACGCAGTCATACGGGGATGATTGGTCCCACTCCAAGGTGAACTCATATGTGATTACCGGAAGACTCACACCAGCCGCTTCCTCTCTGAGATAAGAGCACATACCACTTTCCTTATCAACGTATTACTTTTCTATTATAACATTATCATTTCTTTTGACAATTGATATTTTTGTAGTAATACGCCACTATAGCCATGGCACTGGCCACATTCAGTGACTCAAAGGCGGCCATTTCAATCTTTATACACTCATCTGCCAGAGACAGTGCTGCTTCAGACAGTCCCTGCCCTTCATTGCCGAACATAAGAGCGAATTTCTCGTGACATTCTGCTTCCTTAAGAAAATGACTGGAGTCCAGAGCAGTTGCCACAATGTGCACTCCCTTTTTTTTTAGTCCGTTAACCGTATCAGACAATCCTGCACGGATGACAGGTATATGGAACATGGCACCCTGGGATGACTGGATGGTCTTCTCATTGTACTCATCAGCGCACCCTTCTGTCAGATATACGGCATCATATCCAAACGAATAAGCGGTTCGAATTATGGTTCCGACATTGCCGGGATCCTGTACGTTTTCCAATATGATGACACTGTCTGATCCGGCTTTGTCGTAAGTCAGCTTGCGGCAAACGGCAGCATAGTCATTAAGAGAAACGTTTGTGCAAATCTTTTTCATGACACTGTCACTGACATATACAGGCTCTTTTGCGAAGGGATTGTTACATCCTTCTCTTACCAGCAGGGTTTCCACGCAGTTTTTCTTCAGAGCTTCTTCAATAAGATGAGACTGTTGAATCACAAAAAGTCCGTGTTCGTCACGGAACTTCTTGTTTTTCAGTTTTTCCCACATCTTTACCTGAAGGTTATTGACTGAAGTGATTATCATCAGTTTCTATCCTTTCAGGACTTCATGGCATCTGTCGCATAAGCCGTCTTCGTCAACATGGTCGACAACGTTCCAGCATCTCGGACAGATGTGTCCTTCAAACTTCTCAACTCTGATCCAGCCTGTCGGGAATTCTTCACTCTTTTCTTCAGTTAATCTGAACTGTGAAGCAATTACCAGCTGGGCCAGGTCGTGTTCACTTAAGCCTTCCAGACAGCTCTTGTATTCTTCTTTCGGGCAGTAATGGATGCAGGCGTCAAGAGCCTTGTTGATGTACTTGTCAGCCTTGGCAACTTCCAGAGCCTTCAAAATATCGTCTCTGATCTCCAGATACTTGCTCCACTTTTCACGCAGATCTGCTGCGTTAGCGTAATTCTTTACTTCAGGGAACTGTGTCAGGAAGACTGACTCAGCTTCCGGCTTGAAGATGGTATAGATCTCTTCAGCTGTAAATGACAGGACCGGAGCCCACAGTCTTACCAGAGCGTCAGTACATTCATAGAATACCGTCTGGATCTGTCTTCTGCGTAAGGAATTCTTCTTTTCAACATATAAGATATCCTTGGCATAGTCCATGTAGAA
>JAEEGL017268003.1_pt1 | contig 16757 bp, 15 predicted proteins | sample 9134231 | NCBI WGS metagenome assembly JAEEGL01 (sample SAMN16246548, study PRJNA631951) | gut metagenome | biome: gut microbiome; feature: rumen; material: fiber-attached | host: Bos | place: Iran: Karaj | collected 2018-10
TACGCTCCCTGTATCAACCACGGTCTGAAGGCCAAGGGCGGTATGGGCAAGAGCCAGGCCGAGGAGAAGAAGGCTGTGGAGTGCGGTTACTGGCATCTGTGGCGCTACAATCCCGCTCTGGCCGAGGAAGGCAAGAATCCGTTCAGCCTTGACTCAAAGGAGCCGAAATGGGAGAACTTCCACGACTTCCTTATGGGCGAGGTACGCTATCTGTCAGTGAAGAAGGCTTATCCCAACGAGGCCGAGGAACTCTTCGCCGAGGCTCAGAAGATGGCCCAGATCCGCTACAAGACCTATGTCCGCAAGACTCAGGAGAACTGGGAAGACTAAACATCCTATATCCCTTCTATAATAAGAGGAGCATCCGTTGGTTCGGATGCTCCTCTTATTCCTTTTCAACACACTATCAAAGCCACACAATTCATTATTATTGCGGCTTTTACAATGAACAGGTAGCCATTATCTCTTTAATCATGCTCTGAATCGGACGTGTAAAGACCTGTTACCTCCCTCATCCGTTCATTCAGTTCCTTATTGTCGGTGAGGACATTCCATATACCATCTTCAGAGAGTACCCCACGTTTCAGGTCGTTTGGCAGACATCCGTTTTCATCGTCAACGAAATCTTGTTTCCATTCTTCACTGCTGTAGTAGTCGCTCAATGTTTGGAGAGCTTCCTGTGCAGCACAATATTCATCGAGAGCTGCTGAGAGTTGCATCAGGGCATTGGAGACCTGGTCGAAGTGTTGCTCCATCTGTTTGATTCGTTCAATCTGTTCCATATATCCAGTAGTATTTATCTCAATTTGCATGCAAATATAAAAACATTTATGAAAATATTCATATCTTTGACTAAAATAGGTTCCACCTTTTCAAAGCATTCAAGTTTGGTACCACTCAGTTTACATTATCTATCTTAAAGGATAAATAGGATACATTTATAATGATAACAAAAAGTTGCTCCAACCAGCAGAAGCGCCAAGAATAAAAAAGTTACAGAAGCAGAAAATTTTTAACTCTTTTTTAAGTTAAATATTTAAAACAAAAATAACAACGAATTATAAATGAATATATCTTTGCAGCGTGAATTGACACTTAAATGTTTTACTAAAAAAATCATTCAAACAAATCATGAAGAAAGTATTGTTTATCGCATTGGCAGCTGCTGCCATCACATTCACTGGTTGCACGAACAAACCCGCCACAACCGAACCAGAACCAACTGATTCTGCTCAGGTAGAGGTTATTCCTGTTGACTCTCTGCAGGCTGTTATCGAGGCTGGTGACACCACCGCTATCGGCAATCTGTTCACTCAGGTACAGAGCAAGATTGAAGAGCTGAAGAACATTGATCCCGCTAAGGCTAAGGAGTATCTTGCTACTGTTCAGACCTTCCTGAAGGAGAACGCTGAGAAGATTAAGGGTGTTGTAGGAACTGGTGCTGTCGCCGGTCTGATTGACACTGTGACCAATCTTCCTGAGATTGAGCTTCCCAACGTGGGTGAGGCAGCTGCCGAAGCTGTTGAAGAAGCCAAGGACGCCGTTGAAGGAGCCAAGGATGCCGCTGTTGACGCTGCTGCCGAGAAGGTGAATGAGGCTGCTGCCAAGGTTGAGGAGAAAGTTGACGCCGCCAAGCAGAAGGTTGAAGACGCTGCCAACAAGGCCGTTGAGGACGGTAAGGCTGCCGTGAAAGACGCTGCTGCTGACGCTGCCAACAAACTGCTCAAGAAATAAGCGAGAGACACCCCTAAAAAAGAGACGCCCTCTGGAAAGAAGGCGTCTCTTTTTGTATTGTCGAAAAATAAGACTGAATCAAAAAATAATCAGCGTATGCGGTCAGCGCTTCTCACCAGTTCATCATCGTGTTTCACACCTTTGTAAGCGAGGAAGAAGAACACCGCCATGACAAACGGAAGGGCATCAATAAAAAAAACCGGTTGAAAAGTGTAGGCCTCATCACCAGTGAACCTGAACCAGACCTCTCCCAGCAAAGCATACCACAAGAAGCACAATAAGATGTTTGACGAACAAAGACGCATCTGCAGTTTGCGGTTTTTGAACTTGAAGATGGAGAACAACCCATTGGCACAAACGATAATCATAACAGCGAAAAGTCCTGCAACTGTGAAATCGTGTTGTCCATCCTGCAAGAGGAAAAGATTATACAGTGTGGCATCTGTAGCCATACCCGTGGAGAGGAAAAGACCCAGTTTGCTTACGAGCACCACCACTCCCAGTATAACGGCCAAAAGTAGCCACACTGTTTGTATGCGTTGAATCATATCGATAACAAGAACTTAATCATGGTCATCGTTTGAAGGATCACGCCAATAGATATTGCCTTCGACATACTCCTGAGTAGCGAGCAATGTGGGTTTAGGCAGTTTCTCATAATAGCGTGAAATCTCTATCTGCTCACGGTTTTCGAACACCTCCTCCAAAGTATCGTTATAAGAGGCAAACTCCTGAAGTTTCTTGCTCAGGTCCTGTTTGATTTCAGCAGAAATCTGGTTTGCACGTTTTGCGATGATAGCCACGGTCTCATAAATATTGCCGGTATCGGCGCAAAGGTCCATAATGTCGCGTGTAACGGTATTAACCGGTGATTTTGACTTTTTGTAATCCATATAGATGTTTAAATAAAAACTTTCTCGAAAAAATAACCTTATGGGAGGTCTTACCCAGTCAGTTGGTCTTTAGTTGGTTTCCGATTCCAATTCCAGTTCATCGGCTTTTGAAGTCACTTTCTTGCAACTTGCGATGTACTTTTCAGCCAGTTTACGGTATTCTGAATCAGGATATTCGTTGATGAAACCATAGCACTCGTCCTCAGCATCGCGGAAGCGGTCCAGTTTTTTGGTCTCGACACTCATTTCTGCCAATTCGTATTTACTCTTCATCACCAGAAGAGCGAACTGTTCACGTTTCTCGCTATAGGGGAAATCTTTGATAGCATTCTGAGCCGTGATAATGCAAGCCTCATAGTTGTTGCCGCCGTTGGTGCAGTTGCCGAAATAGGTGCCCAAATCATAATAGAGTTTAGCAGAATGGAGTTCTTTCTGCACCAGTTTGTCCTGCAGTTCAAAAAGTCTCATGTGCGCCTGCTCTTTAAGCTGCGCATTGGGGAAAAGGTCGAGATACTCTTGGAAGGCAGCAATAGCCGACATAGTTGGCGACTGGTCGAGTCTTGGCTCCGGTGTGCTCATATAAAGGCTTTGTCCCACATAGAAGGAAGCCATCTCAGCGTAGACACCATGAGGATAAGTTGTGTAATACTTGCGGAAATATTGCGCGGCTGTTTCATAGTCCAAGGCGCAATAGGACGACATAGCCAGCATGTATAGACACTCCTCAGCGTTATCAGTACCCTTCATAATGGTAACGATATCCTGTAGCAGTGTAACGGCACGATTGTACTTGCCTGCGGCAAAACACTCCTTGGCATACTCGTACTTATAATCGTAGTCGTTTGTCTTGTAGACATGGTTGAATTCCTTTGCACAACTGCTCATCAGCAGCATGACGAGGAGTGAAATCATCGTACTTTTCTTCATCACAATACGCTTTGACTTGCAAAATTACACATATTTCAGTTATTAGCCAAGTGTTGGTGATGATTTTTACCATTTTTTCATTTTTTTAGGTGGAAGATATTGTTTTATGGAAAATAAACGAGGGAAGATTTGCTCAGACCTTGAAGAAACCGTATTTTTGTAAGATTCAATACAAAAAGAACCATAATACCCACCCCAAAAACAGACAACTGTGGAATTTGAACTCACCTCTGCCTATAAGCCCACTGGCGACCAGCCCGAGGCCATCCGTCAACTCACCGAAGGAATTGAACGTGGCGACCGTGCCCAGGTCCTCCTTGGCGTGACTGGTTCGGGCAAGACCTTCACTGTGGCCAATGTCATAGCAAATGTTCAGCGCCCTACCCTCATTTTGAGCCACAACAAAACGCTTGCCGCCCAGCTATATGAGGAGATGCGCGGTTTCTTTCCCAGGAATGCCGTAGAATACTATGTATCGTACTATGACTATTACCAGCCCGAAGCCTATCTACCCCAGACCGACACTTATATAGAGAAAGACCTTGCCATCAACGATGAGATAGACCGTCTGCGTCTGTCAGCCGTTTCCGCTCTTCTTAGCGGCAGGCGCGATGTCGTGGTGGTGTCGTCAGTCTCATGCATCTACGGTATGGGGGGGCCCGCAGCCATGTCGAACAGTGTTATCAGCATCAGACGCGGCCAGACACTTGACCGCAATGATTTTCTCCGCCGTCTAGTCGACGCGCTTTACGTTCGCAACGACATCGACCTGCAGCGTGGCACTTTCAGGGTGCGCGGAGAAACTGTCGACGTGTTCATGGCCTACAGCGAGCATGTTCTTCGTGTGACATGGTGGGACAACGAGATTGACAGCATAGAAGAAGTGGATGCCATAGACTTTCACCGTCTGGAAGTGATGGAGGACTATCAGATTTACCCCGCCAACCTGTTTGTCACCACGAAGGAACAACAGGAGAGCGCCATCCGTCACATCCAAGACGACCTTGTGGAACAGGTGGCCTATTTCGAAGAGATAGGCGACACTATGAAAGCCCACCGTATCAAGGAGCGCGTAGAGTATGACATGGAAATGATCAAAGAACTAGGTCATTGCTCAGGCATCGAAAACTACTCCCGATATTTCGACGGACGCGAGGCCGGCCAGAAGCCCTACTGCCTTCTCGACTTTTTTCCCCGCGACTTTTTGCTCATTGTAGACGAGAGCCATGTAAGCGTGCCGCAAATCAATGCCATGTATGGTGGTGACAGGGCCCGTAAGCAGAATCTTGTGGAATATGGTTTCCGCCTGCCCGCCGCCTTTGACAACCGCCCGCTGAAATTCGATGAGTTTCAGGAAATGGTGCATCAAGTGATTTACGTATCGGCCACACCTGCCGACTTTGAGTTGAACGAGTCTGAAGGTGTTGTAGTAGAACAGTTAATACGTCCCACCGGGTTGCTGGATCCCGAGATAGAAGTCCGTCCGAGCAACAACCAGATAGACGACCTGATGAACGAAATCGAGATACGTGTGGAGCGTGACGAGCGTATAATGGTAACCACTCTGACCAAACGCATGGCAGAGGAACTGACAGAATACCTTCTGAACCACGATGTACGTACCAACTACATACACAGTGACGTGGCCACACTGGACCGAGTGAAAATCATGAGCGACTTCAGGGCCGGCCTTTTCGACGTGCTTGTGGGTGTGAATCTTCTACGCGAGGGCCTTGACCTACCCGAAGTGAGTCTTGTGGCAATCATCGATGCCGACAAGGAAGGTTTCCTCCGCTCGCATCGTTCTTTGACCCAGACTGCCGGACGCGCCGCCCGCAATGTGAACGGCAAGGTGATCATGTATGCAGACACCATCACTCAAAGCATGCAGCAGACCATCGACGAGACCTTACGTCGCCGCAGTATCCAGTTGCGCTACAATGAAGAGCACCACATCACCCCCAAGCAGATTGTGAAGAACATCAAGGAGAGCAGCCTGCGTCCCTCCACTGCTCCCACTGAGAAACCCAGCAAGAGCAAGCCTTATGCTCAGCCTTACATTGAACCCGATTCTGGCCGCATGGTGGCCGATCCGATTGTTGCCCGAATGACAAAGAAGCAGTTGGCTTCGAGCATCGAAGAAACCCGCCGTCTGATGAAGGAGGCTGCCATGAATCTCGACTTCCTACAAGCTGCCCAATACCGCGACGAGATGCTCCGTTTAGAGAAGCTGCTGGAAGAACAACAGGGTTAATGGCTTTGAAGAGGGAACATGCTCTATCTAGACATCCGGCTGACCGGCAATCAGAAAGCATTCGTGTCAGCCAACAACGACCATGCAAGTCATACCTTTTGAGGGTCGTTTTAAGCAGAAGTTAGTTAATGATATAAAAATCTTTTGCGGATGGAAGCAGAATTATGCAACTTTGTGTTAACTTTGCAAAGATTATTCGTATAATCTCCAAAATATACCCCTAAAAGACAGAAAGACATGAAGAGAATCATCATAGCATTGTTTCTGGCACTGCCTCTCATGGCAGGCGCCCAGGTGTGGGAAACACCTGATACACCTCAACAACAGTCGGTCACCCCAAAGGAAAACAAACAACCTGTTCAGATTGCTGAAGAAAACCCAGACCTACACTATCTGGCCGGTGCTGTACCTGAAGAAAATGGTGAGGTAGTGTGGAGGCGTACATACCACAACCAATTTGATGCAGAGACCAACTATACCACCATGCTCAACTACTTCACCCGTCTCACCAAGCAGGAGGAACAGTTGCCCGAGAGCCATGTTGCACTTGTTGACAAGAACGAGCACAAAATAGTGTGCGCCATGAGCGAGTGGTTATTATTCAAGAGCAGTTTACTTGTCCTCGACCGCACTCAGTTCGATTATACCGTGCTTGTGGAGTGTTTAGACAAAGAAGTGAGCGTGAAGTTTTTCCGTCTTCATTACGCTTATGAAATGCACCGTGAAAAAGGTCAACTTTACAAAGCCGAAGAACTTATCAATGACGAGAACGCATTGAACAAGAAAAAGACCAAGCTTATAAAGAAGACAGCCAAATTCCGCCGGAAGACAGTAGACCGTATGGAGCAGCTGCTCGATGAAATAGCCTTAACACTGAAAGCAAATGATTGAGACAGACAAAGAGAACGGTATTGTCCGCAAGCCTCGTCATCATATGCGGAGCAATGAACCGAGCGGCAATAAAATGCTGCCCCTGAGAAATATACTGAACCTGATATTCATGCTTGGTGCCATAGCCGGTGTGGTGATTTACTATGTAGGTAACACCCGCATCGGTATTATCATCGTGCTGGTGGCTATGGCTGTGAAGATGGTGGAGTGTGTCATTCGAATGACTGTGAAATGAGGAAGGCTTCCCGAGTTGTTCTGGCGATTTTGTTCGCCTTTATCTGTCATAGTCTGACTGCCCAAAACTGGAACAGCATCGATGAAGACGGCCAAATTACCCCAGGCCGTAACAGGGCAGACAGTATGAGCAATGAGCATAAGGAGATACCTCGCGGCTTGAAGGTGTGGACTGTGGACCCGATGTTCGGCGACCGAAAGATGGCGGAGCCGGACACGATGTCATATCTGTACATGAACACCGCTTTCACCACCGGTATGCGTGGCGAGTACAACACCACCGGCAACTTAGGAGCACCCCGTCAGAGCCGTATCTTCAATTTACGGAACACGACGGGAAAATTCATTTTCACCCAACCTTTAGACTATTTCATCACTGACGTATCCGACTACCATTTCACCAACACCTACTCCCCCATCACCAACCTCTCTCTGCAGTCATGTGGCGACCGCACTAACGGTGAGGACAACTTCAAGGCTTTTTTTGCCATCAATGCAGGCAAGCGCTTAGGCTTTGGTTTCAAGTTCGACTATCTGTACGGACGCGGCTACTACGACAACAACAGCTCATCGCACTTTAACTACACCATGCACGGGAGCTATATGGGCGACCATTATCAGGCTCACCTGCTCCTATCGACCAACCATCAGAAACAGGCCGAGAACGGCGGTATCACCGATGACAACTACATCACTCATCCAGAGAGTTTCAACGATGACTATCGCACCAACGAGATACCTACCATGCTCAGTTCCAATTGGAACCGCAACGACAACCAGCATATATTCCTTACTCACCGCTACAGTTTGGGCTTCAGCCGTCAGGTACCCATGACAGAAGAGGAGATAAAGGCAAAGAAATTCGCAATAGAGTCGCAGAAGGAGAACGAAGCCCTTCGTGCCAAAGAAGCCGCCCGTAAGAAAGCCGAAAAAGAAGGACAAGACTGGGATGAAGAAGAATACAATGAGCAGCTGGAAATGGAGAAGCGCTATGCCGTGGAAACGAAGGAGGAACCTTCCGACAGTATATGGACAAAGGACGAATATGTCCCTGTGACCAGTTTCATCCACACTTTGAAATTCGACAACTACAAGCGTATCTACCAGTCATACAACACCCCTGAAGGCTATTATGGGTTGAATTACAACACGATAGCCAAGTTGTCAGGTGATTCTATTTACGACAGGACCGATCATTTCGAATTGCGCAACACCTTTGCCATAGCCCTTTTGGAAGGTTTCAACAAATATGCTAAGGCCGGTTTGAAAGCCTTTGTTTCACACGACCTTTCCCATTTTGAACTTCCAGATACGGCCGGTCTGGAGAAATCGTACAATGAGCACACCTTTTCAGTAGGTGGTCAAATCAGCAAGACCGAAGGCTCATTACTGCATTACAACGCCACCGCCGAAATAGGTGTTGCCGGAGAGGATGCCGGCAAGTTGTGGATAGATGCCAATGCAGACCTCAACTTCCGTCTTTTCAAAGACACGGTTCAATTGGCCGCCAGCGGTTTTTACCATAGGAATGAGCCTACTTTTTACTATCGCCATTACCACGCCCGCCACTTTTGGTGGGACAACGATGAACTCGAGTCATTGACACACACCCGCTTGCAAGGCAATTTCCTTCTCAAGCGTACCGGCACCCGTTTGACCATCGCTTTGGACAATCTCGACAATTACACCTACTTTGCCAACTCGTATAACATAGGCGAAAACTTCCAACGCCTTGGAAATATGGCCACAGTACGGCAACACAAGGACAACATTGAAGTGTTCACGGCTCAGTTGGCCCAAGATTTGCATTTCGGCCCAGTTAACCTTGAATTGGTAGGCACCTATCAAAGTTCGAGTGAGGAAGAAGTGCTTCCGCTCCCCAGTTTCAATCTCTATGCCAATCTGTTTCTGCGTTTCAAGATAGCCGGAGTGCTGAAATGCGACTTTGGTGCCGATGCCCGTTACTTTACCACCTACCATGCTCCAGACTATGTGCCCGGCTTGGGCCAATATGCCGTTCAAGAAACCAAAGACTCACGCGTGGACATCGGCAATTATCCCATTGTCAATGTATATGCCAATTTTCATCTTCAGCACACCCGTTTCTTTATCATGATGAGTCATGTGAACAGTGCTGACGGCAACTACTTCCTCACACCTCACTATCCACTCAACGACCGTATCATCCGCTTCGGTGTTTCGTGGAATTTCTTCAACTGATTCAAGTCATCCGTCTTTACCTCCATTTCGTTTGTTATCATAAAATATAACATCGTATTATTTTCGTACTAAAGTATTTGTATTTATACGGATAAAACACTATTTTTGCAAGCACGTGAATCATGAGATAATAAACGACCATAAAAGGTCGGGGTCTCTGACATCAGACGGATATTTAAACTATAGACATATTTGATACAGTACAATGAAACAAGACGTATTCAAACTATTCTTTCTGCTGTTCTGGCCCTTTATGACAGTGACAGCACAGGACAATGTGAACATGAAGTTCGGCAAACCCACCAAGGAAGAAATGCAGATGACTGTCTATGAGGCAGACCCAAATGCAGAGGCGGTGGTTCTGTGCCGACTGACCGATGTGGAATACACCGTTCAGTCCACCAGCTTTCTTGTAGACTATCATGAGAAGTGTCGCATCAAGGTGTTGAAACCCGGTGGCGCCAGATTCGCCAAGGTTGTCGTACCTTATCAGAAAAACGTGTCGGTTGGCAACAATATCGGCGGTTTGTCAGTCACGGGCTTTGCCCTTCCAAAACCTGGCGGCAGTTCCAATTCATATTTTGAGGAACAGGCTGGTTCGATGACTGAAGGAGTCTTTGGCACTGATGGTGACGAGAGTGTGGAGAACGTCAAGGCCACTGCCTTCAATTTGGAAGGCGGCAAGGTGGTGAAGACCACTTTGAAGAGAACAGATATTGTGAATAAGACTATTGACGAGCAGAACTATCTAATGGAATTTACCGTTCCCGGCGTGAAAGAAGGAACCGTAATCGAATATGAGTATACTATCCATAGCCAGTTATTCTGGGAGCTGCACGACTGGCATGCCCAGTGTGAGATACCCGTGGTCTATGCCAAATTGGATATGAATATTCCCAACTATCTGATATTCAATATCGAAGACCACGGCATCCAGCGTCTGACGCACAATATTACAGTCGGTTCTTTGAAATTCAAGTTAGTCAGCGACCCCTTGTCTAATCCTATGACGATAAACACCAACCACTATGTCTATATTGGCCGTAATCTGATAGGTATGCCCAAGGATGACTATGTATGGAATGCTCAGGACCACTGGGCCGGCATCACAGCCGAACTGAAATCGTACCGTCTTCCTGGTATGTCACAGATGGACTATGCCAAGACATGGGAGCAGATTGACGCCATGATTCTCAACTCTGACGATTTGGGCATACGCCTTAATGAGCACAGTCCTTTGGCCAATGAGTTGAAAGATGCCAAGATAGAAGAGATATCCGACCTGCGCCAACGTGTGGCAGCTGTGTATAAGATGGTAATGAATAAAGTGAAGTGGAACGGAAAGTATACATTAGGTCCAGCCCCCACATCCGAGACACTGAAAAAAGGCAGTGGCTCAAATGCCGACATCAACCTGTTGCTCATTCAGTCGCTTCACGATGCAGGCCTCACTGCAGCTCCCGTGGTGCTCAGGACCCGCGACTTAGGCATGCTGCCCTATAACTTCCCCTCTTTTAGCAAACTGTCCACCTTCATCGTGGGTGTCATCATGCCATCGGGCGGGAATATTTATCTTGACGCATCTAACAAAAACGGCTGGTTGAACATGCTGCCCGAGGTGATGCTTGTGGAGAGAGCCCGCCTGATGCGTAAAGATAAGAAGAGTGAGTGGGTGAACCTGCAGAAGGTGTCGAAATCAGAGAAGAGCACCGTCATCGATGCCAAGCTCAGTGTTGACGGCACACTCTCAGGCAAGCAGACCACCCGAAATGAGGGAGGCGAAACAGAGGAATCTGCTTACACCAAGAAAGGCCAGGTGTCTGATGGAAAGATCACCATCTGTCCATTCCCCGACAAGATGGTTGAGAATCCCTTCACGACCGAGACCCGTAAGATGCCGGTTGAGTTCCCATATATCGGTAGCGAACGCATCGTCATCAACATAACCCTGCCTGACGGATATTCCGTGGACGGTGAACCCAGAAACACCACCATCATCACTCCTGACAAGGGCATCGAAGGTCGTGTTCTCACAACTTTCAGCGATAGTCACATACAGATGTCCTACCAGTTCAACATCAACAAAATCTCTCACTCTGAGAAGAATTATGCGGACTTACGTCAGATTTTCGACATGCTTTCAAAGTACACAAGCGAACAGTTGACAATCAAAAAGAAGTAAACAGACATACAGAGGTTTATTCAAGCAAGGTGGTCTACACCTCCACGACAGGGAGATGCAGACCACCTATTTTGTATACAGTATTTTACAATTAATCACCAAGTATGCAAAATAAGACAATCGACGAGCACACCTATGGTGAAGAGCAGTCCGTAAATGAAAATATTACGTGCTGTCTCACCCAAAATGCCGTTGAGAGCCTTGCCCTGATGGATACGTCTCATCTTGCGTGCGGTATGCGCATGAAGAGCAAGATAAATAAAGGGCAGAAAGAATGTAGCAAAACGACCTTGAAAGAAAAATACCAGACCCGCATGACAGGCAAATAGTCCGAGGCACAAGTAGAGCCACTCTGTGGGCCGTGCCCCTATACGCACCACGATTGTCATCTTGCCAGTACGGCGGTCATTGTCCCTGTCGCGGTAATTGTTCACCACAAGGAGAGCATCGATGACCAATCCGCAAGCCACAGCCGACCATATCACCTCTTTCGTAACTGTGTGGCACTGAAGAAAATAAGTGAGGCAGACCGGTACTAGTCCGAAGAAGACCAGCACGAGCACGTCGCCCAATCCCCAATAAGACAAATGAGTGGTATAAAGGAAGCAGAACAGTACGCAGAGAGCACCCACCAGCACCATTTCCCATCCACCATAGACCATGAGCGGCATTCCCACCATGCATGCTGCAACCGTCGTGATGGCGATAGCCCACATCATGGCGTGAGGCGTGACCCATCCCTGTGCGCAGGCCCTTCGTGGACCAAGGCGGTGCTCGTCGTCGGTGCCCTTTTTGAAATCGAAATAGTCGTTCACGAAATTCGCATCAATCTGCATGATGAAGGCGAAAAGAAAGCACAGTACGGCAGGAAACCATTTGAACTCCCCTTGCTGTGCATCGGCAAAAGCGAGAGCAAGACCCATCATCACCGGCACTGCTGCCCCCGTGAGTGTCTTTGGTCTGGCAGCCAGCATCCAAGCCCACGGGCTGTTCTGTACCACCTGATTAGATTTTGTCATGATAAAAGAATGAATTTGTGATGATATCATTGCAAAAGTAAGGAAAAACCTGTATATTTGCAAAATATAACGATGAAAAAACACCCCCTCCATCCATGAACATAGATAACCGCGTATCCCTCGATTTGATGGAATTTGTTGAGACGAGCATCCTGCCCCGCTACGCTTCATTCGACAAGGCTCATAACCTGACCCATGTGACACGCGTGATAAGGCGCTCACTCGAGTTGGCACAACGTATCGGTGCCGATTTGAACATGGCCTATGTAACAGCTGCCTACCATGACTTGGGGATGGAGGGTCCCCGTGCTGTCCACCATCTCACGAGTGGCAAAATTCTGCAGACCGACCACCGTCTGAGAAGATGGTTCTCCCCCATGCAAATCAGCATGATGAAAGAAGCGGTTGAGGACCACCGCGCCTCCGCCGCCCATGCCCCCCGCAACATCTACGGCAAGATAGTGGCAGAAGCCGACCGCGATTTAGAACCCGACATGGTGTTCCGCCGCACGATAGAATACGGTCTTGACCACTACCCCGAGAAAACCAAGGAAGAGCACTGGGAGCGTTTCAAGGAGCACATGGACAATAAATACTCCGCCCATGGCTATATCAAGCTATGGATACCCGGTTCTGTCAATGAACAGAACCTGAAGACGATACGTGACACCATAGCGCAGCCCGATGCGCTTCGTGCCGCCTTTGAGAGGCTTTGGCAGGAAGCGCATTGAGCGGCTATCTATACTAAGGCTCAATATTTGTTTTCTTTGTGAACTCTATAATCTCCGGTATATACCCATAAGCCAGAGAGGTGACAGTGTCGGCACATCCGTAATAGACCGCCACCCTTCCTGTTGCCGGGTCATGGAGTGCCGCACACGGGAAACACACATTGGGCACATCGCCCATGCACTCATACGGCATCTGGGGTGAGATGAGATAGGGTCCGGAGCGTGCTATCACCTTCCATGGCTGTTCAAGGTCGAGCAATGCTGATCCGAAACTGTATACATAGCCATTGCAGGAACGGAGCACACCATGGTGGAAGATGAGCCAGCCCTCCGAAGTCTCGATGGGAATGGGGCCAGCACCTATCTTCATGCACTGCCATGCGCTCAATTCAAATGGAGCCGGTGACATGACATGACGATGATGACCCCAGAATTCCAAGTCTGGCGACTCACTGTAGAAGATATCACCGAATGCTGTATGTCCCGTATCGCTTGGTCTGCTCAGCATGGCATAACGCCCATTGATTTTGCGCGGGAAGAGCACGCCGTTGCGGTTATAGGGAAGGAAAGCATTCTCCAACTGGTGGAAAGAGATGAAATCATCTGTCCATGCCACCCCGATGGTAGGTCCATGGTATCCGTTGCACCATGTGACATAATAACGGCCGTCTATTCTGCACACACGCGGATCGTATCCATATACCCACTCACCAATCTCATCATTGTCGCAGTAGAAACGCAGCGGTTGCTCTTCGATATGCCACAGCACTCCGTCATCGGAGAATCCAACGTGCAAGGTCATCCGCCGATTGGTGTCATCACAGCGGAAGACCCCTGCGAAACCCTGTGCGAAAGGCACTACGGCACTGTTGAAGATGCTGTTGGAGTCAGGCAGCAAGTCACGCGGGAGAATAGGGTTTGCGGTGTCGCGCCACATCACGCCCCTTTGGCCCTGGCGTTCCTGCCAGGGCATATTGGGAAGAGGCTGCCCAAAGATTTCAAGTTTAGACATGGTTGGATTTTTTGAGGGTTTTTAAAGGACTTTAAGGACTTTAAGGATTTTAAGGGCTTTAAGGACTTTAAGGACCTTAAGGTCTTTAAGGACTTTAAGGACTTTAAGGACATTAAGGATCTTGGGGCCTTTTTGATATTATAAATTGTTCAGGAGGTCGGCCTTTCCGTCAGAAATGAGTTTGAGGACCAGTTCTCCGAAAAGTGTGTTCTGCCATGCGAACCACGGCCGGGTATAATTGAAGGCATCGTCTTTGTGGAAAGACTCATGGATGAATCCCGTCTGTGCATCCGTCTTCATGAGTGTGCGCATACACCATTTGATTTCCTCATCATTCTGAGCCGTGAAGCACTTCATCATGATACTCATGGGCCACACCATATCATATCCGATATGAGGTCCACCAATCCCAGAAGCCGCTTTACCTGAGAAGAACCAGGGATTGTCCTCGCTCCATACAAAACGGCGTGTGTTCTGATAGACGGGGTCATTAAGGGAGACATCTCCTAAATACCCCAATCCGAGCAGACTGGGCACATTTGCATCGTCCATAAGGAGTCTGTTGCCGAATCCATCCACCTCGAATGCATAGATTTTGCCATACTTAGGATGGTCTACCACAGCATACTCCTGCAGAGCCTTCTCCACCTCGTTGGCCAGCTCACGGCATTCTGTGGCCTGCTGTTGCCTACCATTGACTGTGGTAAGAATCTCAGCCGCCTTACGCAGTGATGACACCGCCATAAAATTGGAGGGAATGAGGAAAGGCAATTCGGTTCTGTCGTCTGAGGGGCGGAACACAGATGCGATAAGTCCGACCGGTTTGACCGGCGCTCCATAACCACCCCACCCCACTGTGTCGTAGGTTCTGTCGGTCATTCGGAAGAAATGATACGGTCCCCTGTTCTCCTTGCGTTGTTGCTCCTTAAACGTTTTGAGAATGTTGGTGATAGCCTGCAGCCATGTGTCACCAAACACCGACGCATCCTTTGTTACCATCCAGTACCAATAAGCCAGACGGATAGGATAGCAGAGCGAATCAATCTCATATTTTCTTTCGAAGACATCTGCACACATCTGTGTGGCATCCTTCTGCCATCCCGAACCTGTCGGTCCATTATTGAAAGCATTGGCATAGCGGTCGATGTTGATGCATTTAAACTGTCGAAGAATAACTCCCCTTAGCATTTTCTGCAGTTTCGGGTCCTGAGGAGCCAGTTGCACATAGGGCCACACTTGTGCAGCCGAGTCACGCAACCACATAGCAGGAATATCGCCAGTATAGACAAATGTATCGTCCTCTCCATCGATGACACTGTAATGGACGGTCGATTCCAATGTATTGGGGTAGCAGTTGGCAAACATCCATGCCAACCTTGGGTTGCCTTTCAGGATGCGCTGCACCTCCTTGATTTTCTTTTCCACCGCCTGCGAGGTAAAAAGTCTCTCCTCTACGGGCGGTCTTTTGGACACATATACCTTAGTGTTGTCAGGCACGGTTACGGTATAACGGTCATTGATGGTCACTTCAGCATTCTCCTGCGCCTGCGAACAGAGCGGAGCACAGCAAAGCACCAGTGCAAAAAACATTTTTTTATTCATATTCTATATTGTGGTTAATTTATGGTCTATCCTTGGCCTTGGTTCCGAAACTCGATGGTTCAGATCCCATGACCAACTCGAGGGTGCCACCTCGCACAATGTCCTTATAATCGATATACGATTTTGTATAAGCCCTGCCATTGAGACGTGCGCTCTGCACATAGATATTCTCCTTGCTGGTGTCTGGTGCCTTGACACAGAATGTCTTACCATTGCCCACATTTACCGCAGCCTCTTTGAAGAGCGGAGTACCAATGATGAATTTGCCACCTGCCGGCTCCACCTGATAGAGACCAAGGGAAGATAGCACATACCATGCCGACATCTGTCCGACATCCTCGTTGCCACTGAGTCCGTCGAAGTCGTCGCGGTACATCTCACTCATGGTCTGTCTCAACAATTTGGCTGCCTTCCAAGGTTGCCCTACATAGTTGTACATATAGATTACATGATGGCTCGGCTCGTTGCCGTGGGCATATTGTCCGATGAGTCCGGAGATATCAGGAGAAGCCTCAGCACCCAAATCTCCAGAAACAATGAAGAGTGAATCGAACTTGTTTACGAATCTATCCTCTCCTCCGAAGAGTTTGACGAGTCCGTGCACATCATGCGGCACGAGCCAAGTATACTGCCATGCGTTGCCCTCAGTGTAGTCATCCTGACGGTGAACTGCGCCAAACGGGTCGAACGGCTCACGGAACTTTCCGTCGGAGCCAAGTCCCCGCATGAATCCAGTTTTCTTGTCGAAATAGTGGCGATAAGCCATGCTGCGGTTGAAGAAATATTTGTAATCAGCCTTTTTGCCCAGCTTTTTGGCCACCTGTGCCACACAGGCGTCAGCGAGAGCATATTCCAGTCCCTTTGCCACAGTTTCGAAGGTCGGATCAAGGTCATAGGGCAGATAATCATATTGTTTGAGCAGATTCATTCCACGTTCATCGAGCATGGCCGAAGTCTTCATGGCCTGGAAAGCCTCCTCCTCATTTTTCACATATCCTTTGAGCACCATATCGGCGAGCACGGGTATGCCCGGATTGCCCACCATACAGTCGGTCTCA
>JAEEGL011226646.1_pt1 | contig 16756 bp, 18 predicted proteins | sample 9134231 | NCBI WGS metagenome assembly JAEEGL01 (sample SAMN16246548, study PRJNA631951) | gut metagenome | biome: gut microbiome; feature: rumen; material: fiber-attached | host: Bos | place: Iran: Karaj | collected 2018-10
GTACTATCAAACTACGATATTGCAAACGAAGGGTTTGGTAAAGTAAACGTATAAATAACAAAAAAAGAGGTAAAAACATGTTAACAGCAATAGTTGGAATTAACTGGGGAGACGAAGGAAAAGGTCGTATGGTAGACCTCCTTTCCGAAACACAAGATATTATCATTCGATATCAAGGTGGTAATAATGCAGGACACACAGTCGTCAATGATAAAGGTAAGTTTATCTTAAATTTACTTCCATCCGGAATTTTAAGAGAAGACAAAGTCAATATCTTAGGTAATGGTATGGTTATTTATATTGAACACCTTTACAAAGAAGTCAATAAATTAAGAGAACAAGGTATTTCTATTACACCAAAGAACTTAAAGATTAGTGACTGTGCGGTTGTTTGCTTCCCATACAATGTAGCTCAAGACTGTTTAGAAGAAGATAGACTCGGTGACAAGAAGTTCGGATCTACAAGAAGAGGTATTTCTCCTATCTATGCAGACAAGTATATGAAGAAAGCAATAAGAATGGGAGACATTCTTCATCCAGAATATTTAAGAAAGAGATTGGAAACAATCTTGGATTGGAAAAACATGACAATCCGTGCTTATGGCGCAGAAGAATATACAGTTGATGGTATGATTGAATGGGTAGAGAAGTTCGGTGGCCCATTTAAAGACTACATTATTAATGTAGGAGAGTATTTAAATAAAGAGGCCAAGGCAGGCAAGAACTTAATGTTTGAGGCCCAATTAGGAGCTCTCAGAGACTTAGACTTCGGTATTTATCCATACACATCATCATCTAACACTATTGCAGCATATGCTCCAGTAGGCGCTGGTGTTCCAAATCTTAAAGTAGATAGAACAATTGGTATTATGAAAGCATATTCAACATGTGTAGGTGAAGGACCATTTACAGCAGAAATGTTTGGAGATGAAGCTCATGCATTAAGAGAAGCTGGTGGCGAATACGGTGCAGCAACTGGCAGACCAAGAAGAGTTGGTGGATTTGACGTTGTCGCAAGTAAATATGGTTGCAGAGTTCAAGGCGCAGACGAAGTTGCTATTACTAAGTTAGACGTTTTAGATTACATGGATAAGATTCCAGTAGTTGTAAGTTACAATGTAAATGGCAAAGAAGTAACAGAATTCCCATTTGGTGAAGCATTAAATATAGCAAAACCAAATATTATATATTTGGAAGGTTGGAAGTGTTCAACAAACAAGTGCAGAAAGTGGGAAGATTTACCAAAGGCAGCACAAGAATATGTTAAGTTCATTGAAAAAGCAGTGGATACAAAAGTAACATTTGTATCTGTAGGTGCAGGAAGAGACGAAATAATTAATTTATAAATAAATTAAATTTTAAATAAAAAAGGAGAAACAACAAAAATGAGAAACGCAAGAGATTTAATGATTAAAATCGGTAGAATCGTTAACATTATTCTACTTTGTTTAGGCGGATTATTATTAATCTTAGGAATCGTAGGATTCGTATTGGCAGCAGCAGATTCTAACGTAGCACTCGCAGATTCAGCAGGAAGTACATTAGGATATGGTATTTGGTTAATTATTGCTAACGTAGTAGCATTAATCGTAATCAAAACAGCAGAAAAGATTATCTTCAACGGACAAGACAATGTTATTAAAGGTGGCGTAATTGAAATTGTTCTTGGTGTATTATCAAACAACCCACTCTATATCCTTGCAGGTATCTTCTCAATCATCTTAAAAGATGAAATCAACAAAGAAGGTGCACAACAACCAGCTGAAGCAGAAGAAGCTAAAGAAGAAGATGCATTCGCAGGCGAAGCTGAAGCAGAAGTTGAAGCAGAAGCAACAGTTGAAGAACCAGCTGAAGCAGAAGTTGTTGAAGAAGAAAAGAAAGACGAAGAATAATTCAACATCTAAAACAAAAAAAGAAATGGTGGAGATTAATCCACCATTTTTTATTACTAAAATATTTTATATTTTATTTTCTTCTTGTATCTTCGTCGTCATCGTCATCGATTTCTTCATCCATATCATCTAAATCATCTGTGTTGATTTGGCCTGTTGGATAATTGAAATCGTCTTCCTCGTCCTCTTCTTCCTCAAAGATCTCTTCCTCATTATTATCATCTTCGTCAAAGTCGTGGAGAACTGGTCCTGTATATGTGTCATCTGAATCATCCATATTAAGGAGATCCTCTCTATCTATGATAGAGAATCCAGAGTTTTCATCTTCGAATTCGGATGTCTCATCTTCGTTCTCATCTTCATCAGAATCAGCAGCCATATTATCTGGGTTATAATCGCTCTCATCTTGGAAGTCTTGGATATATTGTTTTGCTTCGTTTGAATCTTTGTGTTTGGAACCTGATCTAGAAGATTTATCTGCTCTACAGTTTTCGCACATATCCTCGCTTTCATCGATATAGTTAATACCACATATTGGGCATAACTTTGCGCCAAGTGCTTTTTCTGCTAAATCATCATCTAAAAGGGTAATCTTACTTTCAATACCTAACTCTGCTTTACATACTTCACAAAGTTCTTCATCATCTTTTATCCAGTTTATATCGCAACGTGGACATTTTTTATAAGCCATACTTTCCCCCATATATAAAATATAGTGCACTTATTATATGTATGTATGTGTCACTTGTAAACTGTTTTTTGAAAAATATTTTTAAAATTTATATTTTAATTTCCGTAGCCTTCGTAAGTGCCAGTAAATATAAGGGTATAAGTTGCGTTTGAATTATCGAAATTAAATGGGTATGCAGTATTGAAATTCTTTTCAAACTCGCCTGTTCTTTCATATGCTATTGCTTTTGCAGCAGTTAAAGCAGCTTGTGTGTTTTCAATAACAGAAGATGATGTATATTCGAATTGAATAGTGCATCCATCTATTCCAACATAATCTCCGTTTGTATCCTTTTGAAGAATACAATATAGGAATAGGGCGGTTAATTGGTTTGTGTTGGATATTTTATAAGAATAAACTTCATCAAATCCATCACCGTCTACATCAACTGAGAATGTAGATGTTGTAAAGAAATCTATTTCATTTTTTGCGCTCCAGTTGCTGTTTGAATATAAAGTTCTATTACCAAGGAGAGAATCGTTTTCACTAATTAAGAAATATGAGAAGTTAACGGATTCACCTGTTGGGCATTCTGCATTAAGAGAACTTTTAACGCTTGCGTTAGAAGCACCACCCCAGGTTGTATCTAGGATATACCATTTACCATCCAAGCATACTCTGTTCCATGCGTGTCCGCCACTTGTAGAGCCCGAGGATACACTTCCTGTTACTCTTACGCAGTTGATACCTTCCATTTGGCACATAAGCGTATATGCTTTAGCCATACCATCACAAACAGCAACTCTTGTACCATTTTGTGCGAATACACCTTCAAGGAAGTATGCATCATAGTACATCCAGTAATTTGTTTGTAGTTTATATCCATAAGTATTATCTTCTTCAGAATATGTGACCGCATTATAGTCATATTGAACATTGTCTATTATCCATGTATAGATTGCCAATGCCTTTTCATAATCAGTCATTGTGTTATTGCAAATTTGATTTAGAACTCCAATAGCTGCTTGATAGCACTTATAAGCTTGAGAAGTAGTACTTCCATCAAAGTCAGGTTTAGCACCATGCTCTAGACAGAATGCAAGTTGGTTAGAAGTATATACCTTTAAGGTATATGCTGCATTATCTATGGCAAGTGTATGGTTAGATCCAGAGTGTAAATCTACATTAAGTGTATGATATATTGTGTAATTAAGATTTGTTGCTGAAGCATTAATTACTTCTGTTGTGGCACTATATGTACCTTCTTGAGTTGCTTCATTGCTAAGATAATAAACAATATAGAACTTAAATCCGCTATTTCCAGACATATTTACAACAATGTCTTTTCTTGTATTTGTTGCAAATGTACTTGCATCCAAATATGCATCCACAGCTTTTTCTATAGCTTTAGTAGTGGTTGGTGAGCTATATTTTTGTCTTAAACCAGATATTAAAGAAGCAGATAAATTAACGAATGAATGTGAACTATCAAATGAAGAGTTTCCTACATATTGATAAAACATTGTGTCAGATGATACATAATTGTATGCAATATAGTCTACAAATGCTGAAAGCATTTCTTCTGATGAAATTTCGTTGCCAGTGCTCCAATTATAGAAGGTGTCTTGGTATGGAATGAAGGAATATCCTTGTTCTTTTTGTAATTTACCATATAGGTTAAAATCTCTAGATGGCATATTACCAAATAGATATTCAACTCTGTAACTTGTAGTTGTATACCAAGAATAAGAATAACCAACTAGTCCAGTAACACCTGCTTTTTCCAAAGTGGCCTCATTTGGAGCGGAAATAGCTTCACCTTCAACATATGATTCTGTCTTTAAGACAGTTCCTGTCTCGGAATAGTATGTGATTGTATAGAATATTTGGTCAGTAATTGTGAATGTAGTTGAAATAGATCCTGTACAATTGTTTTTACCTGTAATAGTGATTGTAGCATTGTCAGACATCTCAACATTATTAGTATATGAGATGTTATAGTTGCTTGAATCTACAGGATTTCCATTAATTGTTAGGGTAAATTCTGGCCTAATTTCTTCGCCGGTGTATTTATATTTTGACTTATCTAAAGTAATAACTGCTTCATTTAAAGATAGTGCAGTAACAGTGAAATTTGAGCTGATAGAACCGGAGTAATTATTGATTCCAGTAATGGTTGCAGTAGCTGTTCCAACGCGATCGTTATTTTTGTATGTTACGCTATAATCGGTATTTAATCGCAACGATTTGCCATTTAGAACTACCGAATATGTAATTTGAGCACCTGCAGGACTATATTCTACTTCTGTAGCAGAAGCGGTCACTTGAGCGCCGTCTAAAGATATAGGATTGATTGTAAAATATGCAGAACAGGAACCAGAATAAGCACTGCTTTTTGCAGTAGCTGTAACCATACCTTGACCTGCATTTGTATTGTTGGAATAAGTTAAAACATAGTCCGTATCTTCTTTTAGGATGTTATTTCCCAATTTTATGGTAGCTGTTGGTGTACAAGCTTTGCCATCATATGTGTATGTAGTTTGGGATAATGTCATGGTTGCGTCTGATAAATCGTTTGAGGATCCGCCATTAATGAAATTACTTAGTAATCCAAGTGCAATAGAAGATAAACATGCCGTTAAAGATAGGGCACAAAGAACAACGATGACGATAACTAATAAAATTCCAACTATTCTTTTACTTTTCATAATACTATTCTCGGTCCGAAACATTAAAATAACATTAAAAGATATAAAATATTTCGGAAATTCATTATATCACGGTTTTCTTAAAAATCCAAAGATTTTAAGAATTTCAAGATATATGTGCAATATAGTGTGTTTTTGTGGTATGATTATATATACGTATTTTGGGTGCACATATGAATATAAACATAAAAGCGAGCAATATATTGGCAAAGGTTAGTAGAATTAGACAGGATTATAAGAAACTGTCTGATATTTTGCTATTGCCAGAGATTTACTCAGATAAAAAATACTCGCTTTACCTATTATCATCCAAACAAAAGATAGAACCTATTGAAAAAGCAGCAAAAGATCTTGAAGATGCTGTTGAATTGCAAGAGAGTGAAGAGAGTATTAATAATTTTATTAATAAGCTAGAAAGTGAGCTCATAAAGCACGAGGCAGATTCAACTTCCGAGTGTGTTATTGAGTTTAATGGCGATGCACTTTGCATAGATATCATAAAGAAAGAGATAGAAGAGCAAATAAAAAACAACAGATTTACTGTAAAAAAAGAAGACAAGTGGATAGTACATGGCTTTGGTTCATATGTTTGTTTAAAAGAAATGGCAGGAAAACATATCTTTAAGGGTGAAATAAAGGGCAATGCGCTTATATATGTGTATGCATGCGAGAACATTCCTCTATTTGATGAAAAAGATGTAGTTATAGACTATTTCCATAGTGATGGAGCGGGTGGACAGAATGTAAATAAGGTTGAAACAGGTATTAGAGCCACACATATTCCAACAAACATAGTTGTAACTTGTAGAGATGAAAGAAGCCAACTAATGAATAAGAGGAGAGCTCTTGAAAGATTAGAAATACAAGTAAAAGACTACTATGAAAATGAAATAAAGAAGAAAATTAAAGATACTAAGGCAAAAGAAAAGGATATAATTGCTGCTCAATATAGAGATGGAACAAAAGTATAATCTTATTTTAAACATAAACATTAACAATGCTTACATAGAAGAGGATGCATCTGTATACAAAACAGATACCTTTGTTAAACAAACAAGTTATGCTTTTGGTGTTGATGATGTTTTAGACCAAATTGGTGAAGAGATAATCAAAAATTATAAAGATATTACATCTCTTTATGGAGAAGGTAACCAATATGAGTGTTTGACAGATATAGGAAACCACCTTTTTAAGTTCGCATTAAATGTAAATTCAATGAATCCAAAGGATATTGTGTTCTTTGAGTACGTTGGCAGCGATATTCATAGAAGTGATAAAAGATTTGTTAACCTTATTAGAGACAATTTCAATATTACCGTAAGAAAGATTAAAGAAAAAGACATTCCATTTAAGAAGATTTACACATTATCTTTTGCAGATGGTGTTAATTTTCCATACCTAAATAAGGAGCAGAGAAATATAGTAACCTTAGCTGAAGGTAGTGTCCTTGTTCAAGGTGTTGCTGGATCTGGAAAAACCAATATTTGTATAGATAGAATAGTATATGCAGCATGTATGGGCTATAAAGGAAAGATACTTTATTCCACATATTCAAGAGGATTGCTAATAGAGACCAAAAATAAGGTGATATCCTTTGAAAATAGAATAGCAAAAATGATATCTCTCCTTGAAAATAATGCCGTCCAAATAAAAGGTAATAAGGTAAAGGCCATTGCTAACAAATTAGGCATTTGGATAACCGTTCAAGATGAAAAACAAATATTAACTAACCTTAAAGAAATTTTAGCGTTCTTAACAGAAAACGTAGATTATCTACTCATTTCAGATATATATACTGCCGTTTCTGGCAAAACATGCGAAATTGCAGATGAACAATACTTCATTAAAAGCTATGTGGGAGATTTGAAGAATTATTATCTTGCCGCCAACCTAAATAAGATAAAAAATCTTTCTTATGAGATAATTTACAAAGAAATTTATGGCATGATAGAAGGCTCCCAAAAAACTATTACTGAAGATGAGTATATTTCAAAGAGAGTTAACTCATTTTCACGCTTTGAAGCCCAAACTATATATGCAATTGCGCAAGATTATATTAAGTATTTAGCCAAAAACAATCTTCAAGATAATAATACTTTATCTAATTATCTTTTAGAGGATCCATCATTAGAGAGAAAGTACATTTCTGTTATCTTAGACGAGGTTCAAGACTTTACCGAAATCAACTTAGAGCTATTTAAATATCTATCTGTAAAGATGTTCTGTGTTGGAGATGCTCTCCAGATGATTAATCCATCCTATTTTTCTTTTGCTTTTTTGAAAAGACTAATGTATGAAGATGGAATAATAGATGTAAAAGAACTTAAAAACAATTATAGAAACACAGCAAAACTTGAAGAAATCATAGAAAGTTTAAATACAATTAATGTATCCCAATTTGGAACACATAGTTTTGTTCTTAATGGACAAAGTATAGATACAAATGTTCCAACTGTAGCTATTTATTCAGATGGCGCATTCATAAATGATGCAAAAAAGATAGATACAACTAACTCAACATTTATTGTAGCAAGCAATTCAAAGAAGGAAGAACTAAGAAAGATATTACCAAAAGCCGAAATATTAACTGTTTCGGATATAAAGGGTATGGAAAGAGACACAATAGTTCTTTTAGATGTTTTGTCAGACAATATAGATAAATGGGATAAATTATATAGAGATAAAGTAGATAGAAAGACGGCAGATGAAAACTCTGCATATAGATATTGGTTTAACCTTATGTACGTAGGTATATCACGTGCAAAGAGGAATTTATTTATAGTTGAAAGGAAGAATGTGAAGTTATTTGAGTCTTTCCTTAAGGAAAATTTCACATTTATGCCATCTATTAAAGCTGTAGACAAGCTAGAAGCCATTATAGGCAAAGCTTCTATAGATGATAATGAAATAATGCAGAGAATTAACCAATTCCTTAACCAAGGCCAATATGACAACGCTAGATATGCATCAGATAACTTATCTACGCTTGAAGAGAGCAAACTTCAAAGAAAGAGAATAGATATCCATGAAACAGATGTCAAAAAAGGAGATTATACTACTGCAGGTATTAGGCTTTGGGAAATTGGCTTGCTAGATGAGGCTAAAGAGTTCTTTATGCTAGCAAATGCACCTGAGCTTTGTAATTTAGTAGATGTTATGCAAGGAGATAATGCTAAATTAGATGCCTCAGTTGTTAAGTATTATACACAACTACAAGATAGTGAGGTTGCAAGGAAGATAATTCTAGACACACTAAGTAGAGACATATCTGCTCTTAGAGCAGAACAGAGCGATATTGCTCAAAAAATTAAAGATATTAAGGCAAATTCCAAAAATGGGAGGAAATAAAAATGGCTAATATAGATGAGATGAAAATGTTAACAGATGCTTTTATTGAATATAGAGACATGTTGGTCCCTGTTCAAGAAAGTTTAAAGAGCATGGTTGAAACCTATGATTCACTACACGAGGATATAGATAAACTTGGTGGTGAATTTGGCAAAGGAATGCATGAAAAGTTAGATAAAATCTATGACACAATATCTACACAGGCAAAAAAGAGTGAAGATTTAAACAGAACTGTCGATTCATTCCTTAGAAATAGTGAAAGATATTCTAACCAAATTACTGGTGCTATTTCTGCTATTGAAGAAGTACAAAAACACTTAAGTGTTTTAAATGAGATAGAAAATAAAGCACAAGAACAATTAAAGAAGCTAGATGAAATTATTGAAGAAAAGAAAATTAATTATAACATCAAGGAATTACAAAAATCTCTAGAGTCTTATAACAGCAATGCACAAAAGTTAAGTGAGTTCATTAACAAAGATGTTGCAGATGCTTTAAAGAAAAACTCTAGCGAAATAGACAATATTAAGAAAGCAAATCAAAAGATAGAAGATAGATTAGAAGAAGAAAGAAGAGATATTTCTCAAATATTAGCCGAAATCAAGACTTCCAATGATCTTATTAGAAAATCCATTGAGGAAAGCAATGTAAATGAAGCTTACATCTACGATATTTTAGATAGATGGGCAGAGGATAGACATATAAAAACTAAGAAATAATGAGCATTGAGCAAAGAGAAAGTCAATCATCTAATTTATTAGATGCAATAAAAAAAGACAATGTAAAGGCATTTGGAAAAATAATCCAAGATGCCGAGTGTCTATTATTTACCTATGGACGATTCCCGGTCCTATCTCTTTGCTATTTATGGGATTCATGGAAAATCATATCTAAATATGAGAGCAGATTAATTTTAATTAAAGAAGGATTTATTGAAGTAGATGAAGATATACCTTCATATTCTAGATTTAAAAGATATGCAAATAGAGCATTAAGACTATATGCAGACTCGGATAGAGTTGTATTGCCTATAGAAATGCTTGCTATACTCGGAAAGAATATTAGATTAAGCAGAGTTATCAAGAAATATGGCATAGAAGATAAGCAAAGTAGGAGAGTAGAAAGAATATATTCTATGTCAAGAAAGCAAACAGCCAAAATAGATGGTAAAAATATTACTATTTCCAAAGAAAAGATATCTCCATCTAAGCTTTGTACGATAATTATTTGCTTAGTTGTAAGTGTAATTATGATAGCTGCTTCAACATTATTTTTTGTTCATACATTTAACCTAAAACAAGGCAGTGAATCTGATCCATTTATCATTACTAATGCAAAGCAATTAGATAAGATGTTATCAAGCGAATATTATTGTGTTCTTGATGATGATATAAAGATAGATGCTAAGGGCTATAAGTTCGCCGGAAACCTCGATGGTAAAGGACATTCACTAATAATCGAAAATGCTGACATTTCACTATTCCAAGAGTTAAAAGGCACAATTCGTAATGTTAAACTAGTGATTAGTGCAAGTACATATAATGCAGAAGATCATTTATCTCCTGTCGTCCAATACAACGATGGCACAATAGAAAATGTTGAAATAGATATATCAAATAGTACCATAAATGTGGCAGATAATTTGGTAGATAATAACGAAAATAAGACCAGATTTATAGGTGTAATTTGTGCTCTAAATTATGGTTCAATTAAGGATACGAAAGTTAAGGTAAATGGCCTTAATTTAGTTGGTTCACCAAAGATAGATTCTACATTTGGAGCAATAACTGGATGCAATATGTCTACAATAGAAAATTGTATTACAGAAAGTGGCGATATTAGTACCAATACTATAGATATTGGTGGTCTTGTTGGTGAAAATAATGGATATATTTTATCTTCAACTAACAAGGCTAATTTATCTCAAACAACTAATAGTGAAAATTGGTCTCCAAACATTGCTGGTATAGCATTTAAGAACAATGGTTCTATAGAGAATTCTATAAACTATGGCAATATCACAGTAAATCATACCCTTGAAAACTTAGAAAATAATCTTAGTTGTACTGTTGGTGGAATATCTGCTGCAAACTATGCAACCATTTATCATTGCAAGAACGAAGGTAATATAAATATTACAGTTCATGGTATGCAGGTAATAGCTGGTGGTATTGCTGGAATGAATTATGCTCAATTGATAGGAGTAACGCCACTAATTAATAATTGTGGTTCATTAAGCTCAATAACAATTAACAACAAGGGTAATAATGAGCAACTTATTGGTGGTATAGTTGGGTACATAACAGGATCGCAAGTACTTGCATCATTTACGGATGTAAATATCATAGATAACAACACTGAAACCACACTATCATTCTTAGGTGGAATCGTTGGTTTTGCAAGAACGGGTCAAAGTTTATCTAACTACTATGTAGTTAAAGGCTCATATTTTGGATTTGGTGGTTATGCAGGATACCCAGAGGCAGTTAGACCAGATAGTGATGATGGACTAGGAACAACACAAGTTGCTTCCTTAGAAGAACTAAAGAGTGTGGAGGTATATTGGTAATGATTAAAAAAGACTTCCCATTCTTTATGATACTTGTTATTTCAATCCTAGTATTGTTGCTAGATTTAATCTTTATTGGTTTAGGCATCTGGAAAATAATAGAACTAAGCACATTTGATATTCTCAATTTAGATATGACAAGGCCATATGCTATATCTATGATGGTCATAAATGCTGTATATGTTATATATCTCGCGCTATATTTAGCATTTAGAAGAGCCAAATAGACTACAAGTTGTGCAAGTGCGCGAGCGCATACATAATATATATTATTTATAATAATTATTTAAAAAATCGCTTTACTTTTCTCTCGAATTGTTTTAATATTGCAACACGAAAGGCAAAAAAGCCTTATCCTTCCCCGGAAATAGGGGCAATAGTCCAAAAGGAGGTATCGATATGAATAAGTATGAAATTCTATACATTATTCGTGGCGACATCGAAGATGACCAAAAAGCTAAGGTCGTTGAGAAGTACGAGCAACTTGTTGCAAAGTTAGGCGGAACTGTAGATTCTACAAAGATTTGGGGAATGAAGAAGTTCGCATATCCAATCAACAAGAAAGATGAAGGTTACTATTTAGTAGAAGACATCACATGCTCAGTAGAAGCTCAAGATGAAATTAAGCGTCAAATGGGTCTCGATGATAAAGTCGTTAGATCAATGTTCACAAGAAAATAAGATAAGTGAGGAAACAATATGAATAAGGTTTTTTTGATTGGTAATCTTACAAAAGATCCAGAATTAACAAGAACACAACAAAACGGAACTATGCTTTGCAAGTTCACGCTCGCAATAACAAGAAACTATGCTAAGGATGGAAAGCACGAAACAGATTTCCTTCCAGTAACAGTATGGAGAGCACAAGCAGAGAACTGCGCAAAGTACTTAAAGAAAGGATCCAAAGCTGCAATTTGTGGAAGCATCCAAACACGTACATATGATGCACCAGATGGTCAACGTCGTTATGTAACAGAAATCGTTGCAGATGAGGTTCAATTCTTAACAACAAAGAATGAAGATGGTATTGACGAAGAATTCTTGGACGATATGGCTCCAGTAACAGACGAAGACATCCCATTCTAATTAATTATTAAGATATTATACGGAGAATATAAAAATGGCAGATGAAGAATTAAAAGAAGGTATGGAAAGCGTAGCACCTGTAAGTGCACCACGTACATACAAGAGATCTCCAAAAAGAAAAGTTTGCGAATTTTGCAAAGACAAGATTGACGAGATCGATTATAAAGATGTAGCAAGATTAAGACGTTATATTACAGAAAAGGGAAAGATTATCCCACGTCGTATGTCAGGTTTATGTGCAAAACATCAACGTTCCTTATCAACAGCAATTAAGAAGGCACGTGTTATGGCACTATTACCATATAGAACAAAATAATTAATATAAAATGATAAATTGAGACCTTAATAAAGGTCTCTTTTTTTATTTTTCTTGAAAAAAAATATTTTAAAAGATATAATTTTTATATCACTCTAAAGGAGACGAACATATGAAGAAAAAGTTATTAGCAGTTGCAATGATCGCTATCTTAGTTCTCTTAGTCGCATGTTGTGTTGTAGCATGTAACCCAAAAAATGAGACAGTAGTAAATGCAACTTTATTAGAAAAAGGCTTTTATTCCATTAAAGAATATTATGCAAAAGATGAAGCACTTGATCTCAATGGTGCAACAATTAAGTATTATACAGATTTAAGAGACCCTACAACAGGAAAAGAGATAACAGTAACTGCAGATATGATTTCTGGTTTTAGCACAGCAACAGTTGGCGAAAATAAGACTTGTACTTTAACTTATAAAGATAAGACTTTGACATATACATATAGTGTATATGAAGTTCAAGCTGTAGATGCACCAATTGAAAATAATGCAATGTATATTACTTCAAATATATCAACTGGAAAAGCAGATGCATTTATCTTTGATAAAACAGATAAGACAGTATTATTAAAGGAATACAACAATTATGGAGCTTTTAAAACAGATACAGCAGCAGTAAGTATTCAATCTACATACAAGTATGAAATAGTTGCTGGTGGTGCAACAGTTTTAAGTGCAAAGTTTAATAATGTTGAACATCGTTTTACAAATATTACAGCTGATAGTATTGAACATACTGTATATGGAAGTAGTATTTCTCAATCTGGAACAGCAAAGAAATTTGATTCAGCTACATTTATTGAACCAAGCCAAACAGCATATATTTCTCAAATCGTAGATAGCGAAACAAATAAATATAAGGCTATAAAGATTAGCGAGAAAAGCGCAGATTATTCAGATCGTCCAGACAAATATTGTATTGCAGTGATAGATAGTGACTTTAATATTAAGATTTATTTATCAGATACATATGTAGAATCATCAGGTATTTCATCCTTAACACCTACATTTGAAATTGGCGTAGAGAACACAACATTTACAGCTAGTTCACTTGTTTGGGTAAAGGCATTTGATGGAAGAAATGTTTCCGTACAAGCTAGAAAAACTGGAGATTTTGTTTATCTTCATATTACAAGACAAGCAAATAGCAGTGCAGACCCACCAATTATTGGTTATATTATTGATGCATATACCTATGAAACAATTGGTCAATCTGGCCCAACAGAATAATCATTATTATTTATAAATAATAAGCCACCAGAATAGGGTGGCTTTTATTTTACATTTTACACTTTATTTAATATACTATTTGTATGGTACACATTGGTAATAGCTGGGATGAAATATTAAAAGAAGATTTCGAAAGTGATTCTTATTTAAAGCTTAGAGAATTTCTTAAGGAAGAATATAGAAGATATGTGGTATATCCAGATGCCCATGATTTATTCAATGCTTTAAAATATACTCCATATGAAAATGTTAAGGCGGTTATTCTTGGACAAGATCCATACTATAACCCAGGACAAGCTCACGGATTGTGTTTTTCTGTAAAACCAGGTGTCGAAACCCCAAAGTCTTTAATTAATATATTTAAGGAAATTGAGGATGATGTTGGAATAAAGAACACATCCCCTTATTTAGTTCCTTGGGCAAAGGAAGGAGTTTTACTCCTTAACACTGTTTTAAGTGTAAGAAAAGGCGAGCCACAATCCCACACAAACAAAGGTTGGGAAGTTTTAACAGATTCTATCATCAGAAAGATTAACGAGCGAGATAAGCCTGTTGTATTCCTTCTATGGGGTGCTCCAGCTAGAAAAAAGAAAGTATTAATAGACACAAATAAGCATTTGGTATTAGAATGTGCCCATCCATCTCCATTATCTGCATATAATGGATTCTTTGGATGTAAACATTTTAGCAAAACAAATGATTTCTTAATTAAAAACAATATAGAACCAATCAATTGGAGAACATAAGATGTCTGTAACAGATCAAGAAGTTAAGAGAATTAATGAATTATATGCCAAATCTAAGACAGAAGAGGGCTTAACTGAAGAGGAGAAGGTTGAGCAACAAGAACTTAGGCAAAAGTATTTACAAGCTGTTAGAGAGAATCTTAGAGCTCAATTGCAGGGTTATAAATATGATCCAAACGCGAAGAAGGAGGATTAAAGTCCTGCTTCTTTTTTTATTTCATCCTTAAGATGCTTTAATTTTGTAATAGTGTTGGCAATTTTAGATTGAGTGACATTGAGTTTATCAATGATTTCCTTATAGGAATAATCGTAATTCCACATCATAAGTATTTTAAACTCTGTATCGGTAAATAGTTTTTTAAGAACTTTGATTAATAATTCGTCTTCTGGACCAACAGGTTCAATAATAGGACCATTTTCGCCATCTGGTTCTTCTAAAATTACAGGTGGAATAACCTTAATAGCATCTAATAATTTATTGTGTACGCAAATTGTTGCAAATGTTTCAAAAGATGCACCATAAGATTCATCAAATCTAAAAATGGAAGTAAATACTGTATATCTTCCTATTTGTTTTAAATCTTCTTTTTCTGAATCTGGAATATTATTTAACTTATTAACTTCGCTAATAATAATAAACTCACAGGAATTAACAATATCTAATATTGCTTGTTCGTTTCCTGCTTTAGCCTTATTAATTAATTCTATGCTTAGTTTTTCACTCATCTTCTTTGTCTAACAGCCTCATATAATATGATTCCAGTTGCAACAGAGGCATTAAGGGAATTGATTTCACCATATTGTGGAATGGTTAAAGTATCATCGCAAAGTTCCTTTGTAAGCTTAGAAATACCGTCTCCTTCTGAACCAATTACGATTGCAAGATTTCCTGTTAAGTTTGCAGATTTAGGGTTTTGTCCATCAAAATCAGTAGCATAAACCCATACATTGTGCTCTTTTAGCATTCTTATCGTATCGTTAATGTTTGTTACTTTTGCAACCAACATATGTTCTGCTGCGCCACTTGCTACTTTGATAACTGTATCATTTACAGTAACACTTCTATGCTTAGGAATGATAATACCATGAACACCAAAACATTCAGCACTTCTTATTATTGCTCCAAGGTTATGTGGATCATTTATTCCATCTAAAATTAAGATAAATAATGGCTCATTTCTATCTTTTGCAAGTTGTTCAATATCTTCTACGGAAGCATATTCATAATCTGTGACAATAGCAACTACACCTTGGTGGTTACCTCTATCTGCCATTTTATCCAAAACTTTCTTTTCTACATAAGATATAACAAGACTCTTGTTGTTTTTTGTGTATTTATATATATTTGCCATGGCTGGATCTTCCATGCCCTTCAATATATATAGCTTCTCTACGGTTTTATTGGACCTTAATGCTTCTTTTACTGAATTTCTTCCGTATATTATCATAATTCCCTCATTTTATTTCGCTTTCAAAAGCAAAATCTAAGAATTCAGATAGTCTTTGGGTTTGTCCTGTCATAAATAAATAACCTATAACAGCCTCAAAGCCACTTGCATATCTATATTGCGCAATATCTGCATGTTTAGCGGATGTTTGAACTTTAGAATTTCTTGCTCTTCTAAAGATATCTGCCTCGACTTCATTAAATAATGGAAGTAATTTTTCAACTGCATCTGCCTGAGATACTGCCTTTACAACATTTGTAACTTCTTTATGAAGCAAACCAGTTTTATGTTCAGAGCCAATTGTGACTCTTGTTCTAACATATAAAGATTGAACACTATCTCCAATAAATGCCAAAGACATTGGAGGCATAGCTTGTGCTTCTTCTAAAGATAGTGGATGTTCTAAATAAAAATTGGCCTTTGTTTTATCTTCCATATATACACCTTGGTATATTCTACCAAAACAAGCGATTTTTTGCAATTGCCTATATGCTTGTTCTAAAGTCAAAATTTGACTTTATTTTAACTCATATTTATAATCAAATAAGAGGTGATATTATGAAAAAGGGTGTAAAGACTAACATTTTACTTCTAATAATACTTATAGTTTTGATGGTTTGTTCCTTAACTGCATGTGGATTATTAACTCCCGTTATTGTTAAGGTAACCGAGGTTAGTATTGTTCCAGTAGGATTAGAAGAAAGTGGTGATCAATATCATGCTCAAATAGGTAATGAATTCA
>JAEEGL012676531.1_pt1 | contig 16756 bp, 13 predicted proteins | sample 9134231 | NCBI WGS metagenome assembly JAEEGL01 (sample SAMN16246548, study PRJNA631951) | gut metagenome | biome: gut microbiome; feature: rumen; material: fiber-attached | host: Bos | place: Iran: Karaj | collected 2018-10
TAGATATATGTAAGGTATGATACATAGAAGGGAGCATATAATATATTATATTATATAAAAAATTATGAATACTGATGAAGATTTATTTGGTGGTGAAGACCTATTCGGAGACGACGATTTCTTTAATGAAAGCAACGACTCTAGTAGCAGTAGCAATAAAGCATTTGAAGATACAGATGACATATTCGGGAGTAGTAGTATAGATAATGATACAGATAATGCTACAAAGAATGTTCAGAGCAACAAAGCGGTACAAAATAGCAATAATAAAAATGCAATAATAATTATAGGCATAGGAATTGCAGTAATTTTATGTGCAGTGCTTGTATCAAGAATAGGAACCAAGAAAAAAACTAATAATAATAAGAATATAAATAGCACAGTCAATGAATCAGTAAAAGATAAGTGGAGCGCTATTAATGATGACGATATAAAATTCTATGATACATACGAGGAAAATACATTCAGTATAGAGAATATAGAAAGAGTTGGAAGACAGAATGGTAACTCAATAGAAGTGATAGCTATATTGACAGGTACATTGAGTAATCATACTGGAACATACCAGATAAGAATTCCATATAATAAATCTAAAGGACTTAAGATAGGACAGCAATTTAATGTATATGTACAAATAGGTAAATATAAAGATATAAATATTATAGGTGAAATTAGATATTATTAGTAAAAATATTGATTTTTGAATTTAAGTGTTGACAAGAGCAAGTTTATGGTGTAAAATAATTATAGAATTTTAAATTTGGGTATTGACAAGAGAAATTTTAGGATGTAAAATAATTATAGAATTTTAAATTTGGGTATTGACAATATTAAGGTTATAGTGTAATATAGTTATAGGATTTAAAATTTTTGATAATTCATTGGTATCTAGTACAGAGTACATGATATAAATATTATTTTTTAAGGAGGAAGTATCCATGGATACACTATTAGGAGCAGCTCCTGTAGCTGAGGTTAAGACAGTAAAGGACGAGGTTGTAGCCGCTGAAAGAAAGGCTAAGATTAAGGAGCTCAAGGAGCAGTTAATCGCAACTGTAAACACAGACAAGACTTATATGGAGAGACTTCATACACTCTCAAATTCAATTGAGTGTGTAAATACTCTCGGTTATGGAAAGAACGGAAACATCGTTCTTGACAAGAACAGCGCTGAAAGGAAGCTTAAACCAACATCAACTACTGTTGGTTATGTGTTCAAGAATATCGGAAACACAGCTATCCAGTATAAGACAGAGTTATTCCACGATGACGGAACAGGTAAGTTCGTTGGTGAAGTTGTTGAGAAGACATGGAATCCTGGCGAGACAATTATGTTATCTCGTAAGTACACAACTATCATGTGTGCAATTCCGGAGATTTCATTCACTCTTGCAAATGGTAAGATAGTAGCTTCTTCTAAGAAGATAAGCAAGACTGGCGGAATCGATGAAGAGTTATCAGCTTACTACTTTGCATTCAACAAGGATGAGAACGGTAATGCACTTCAGGTTAATGATGATGAAGTTAAGCTTGCTATTGATACAGCTGACGGCATCATTAAGGATGAGTATATCGAGACATTCGGTTTCCTTAAGAATCCTAAGTCAGTTAAGCTTCCTCGCCAGAATGGTGGTTCAAGCTTCACAACTCAGGATCTTGCGGCTAACTACATCAACAGACTTTGCAACATGAACTAATTGCAAAGTATGATTAGGCATAATTAGGTTCCTCATGAAAAGCACCCCTGCAATTTGCGGGGGTGTTTTTGTTGCACAAATACATACAATAATACATTAATATAGTATAAGTATAATAATTAAGGAGAGAATCACCGTGCAAGATGAAGTAAGCAAATCCTGGTATACAAAGTATAGACCATATACTATGGATGAATACTCAGGGGATAGAGTGAAAAACATCATAAAGAACAGATTTACAAAGAGAAGTAACATGCCTCATGTTGTAATGATACAGGGTGAAAGAGGCTGTGGAAAGACAACATGTGCACGAATATTATCAAAATACTATTTGTGTGAGAATCCACATGAAGATGGAACTCCTTGTGAAGAATGTGAGACATGTAAAGCAATTAATGAGATACTTATTGACGGTGAGAGCACACAGGTAGAGTGTCCTGGAGTCACAGAAGTGGATGCTACTACAATGAATGGTAAGGAAGCAATCCAGAATATACTTGAGGGGGCAGTACAGGCACCCATTTATACACAGTATAAAGTATTAATAATAGATGAAGTGCATATGGTAACAGCCGCAGCACAGAATAGTATGCTTAAGATAATTGAGGATATACCTCAGCACTTAGTAGTAATATTTGCAACAACAAACCCTGAAAAGGTGTTGCAGACAATAAAGAGTAGGTGTCAGCTCACTATTGAGGTAAGAAGGCAGTCTGTTGAGGATATGGTAAATAGGCTACTTGAGATATCAGCTAAAGAAGGGCTTAGTGTAAGTAAAAAAGCACTAGAGATAATAGTTAAAAAATCTAATAGAGTGCCAAGAGAATGCATAAATACATTAGAGAATATAGCTAAAACATACAATGGGGATGTAACGCTGGATAATGTAAAGAAGGCACTTGGTGGGGATAAGGTGGAGTCCTGCATTAGATTCTTTGAGGCATCAAATCACTCACTGGAAGATGTATTAGAGTTTATAAAAGCACTAAGGGAAGCAGACATAAGAATAGATGAGTTTGTGAGTACTATGATGACATTTATTATGGACTCAATGTTCATTAAACATGGCATAGCACTTGATGAATATACACCAGAGTATATTAAGCAGATAAAGCAGTTATTTGATATGTATGACACAAATGATTTTGATACACTAACTCAAATAATGGAAAAGCTCAATACAGAATTATCAAGTGACAATACTCAAAATGAGGTTATGTTAGTAATAGCGTCAATGAGGATATCAAAGATAAAATATCTTACAGAAGGGTTATGCAAAGAGGCACATATAGCTGAGCAGGAAAACAGGCAGTCAATATATGAGCATAGCAAAAAGGTTAATGAAAGTAAGAATCAAGTAGTAGAACAATTAAAAATTGATATTGGAATAGACAATTTAAAAGAAGAATTTGGAGACATTAAACAGATAGATAATACTGCAGATATATTAAAGCAGGCTATTGAAAAAGTTGAGCCATTGAAAGAAGATAATAAGGATGAAGAAGATACAGGAGGTGAAGAGTCACCAGTTGATAACTTCTTCAATTAATTGATACCCCCGAGAAAGTATACAAATGTTTTGCTAGAGAGCACATTTGTATACTTTTTTTGTATATATAAATAAAAATAAAATAGGGGGATACTAGTATGAAATATGCAAGAATCTTTGTTATGACTGCAGTGATGATATTATCAATAACACTGGTTGCTAAATCATATAGTCACGCTGATACATTGGAAGATTTATTGAAGGGAAAAGGCGATGTAACACAGGAAGACAATGATGAAACAACAGATAATGGTATTATAGATAATGCTAAGCAAGCAGCTCAATTGGATGATGTGGATACATCTGAAGTAGATAAGTTAAACTCAGGAATAAAAAAGATTACTGCTATAGTAGTTAGAATACTAAGTTATGTATTAATAGCTTTCTTAGCGGTAAGAGTCGTTCTGGACTTAATCTACATAGGAATACCATTTTCAAGAGGTATATTATCTAATGGGTTTACTGGCTCAAGTACACAGATGAATAATAATAGTCTTGGGTCAGGCATAGGTGGCTTCGGTGGAGGCTTCGGTGGAGGCTTCGGTGGTGGCTACGGTGGCTACGGTAGCAGATACGGTGGTGGATATGGAATGAATAACGGGCTCCAGATGATGAATACTGGGTCTGCTATGAATAATACAAGTTTGGGAAGCCATGGACAAATGCAACTTGTAACTAATGCAGCTCTTAATGCAGTAGCCATGGAATCAATGCCTGGTCCTGATGGTAAGCCACAGGGTGCACTTAAGTTTTATGCTAAGGATATGATAGTAGTGCTTGTAGGAATACCGGTACTATTAACACTTGCAATAACAGGAGTACTTACAGACATTGGATTCTTAATAGGTGGAGCAATAGAAGCATGCTTGAGAAATATTGGAGGTATTATATAATACACAATGAGCAGAATAGCAGAAGTTATTAAGAATAAAAACAGACTGGATAAAATGCAAAAAGAGCATAGGAAAAACGAAATATATTTGTTAAGAAGTAAGCAGGAGTTCAAGTCAAGACTATATCTTCAAATTGAAGAGATAGAAAAATTGTTGGATAAGCAGGATGTAAGAGGCGTAGTAATAAATGTGAAAGATAAAGACTTGGCAAATTTTAATGAGGCTATATTTTCAAGCGAAATGAACAGCTTTATTGTGGAACAAGTGAAAAGTGAATCAAATAAATTCATAGTAAGAAGAAAATATATAGACATTTAGCATGGAGGTATACAGTGAGCGGAGATATTCAAGACAGATATGATGATATAGTAAAGATATCAGGGTTAAGTGAAGAAATAGTAAGAAGAGTATTTAAGGCAACACGACAAAGTATAGCTAAATCATTAAAAAATGGAGAAAAAGGTATAATACCAGGGATTGTTACAGTAGTGCCAGTTGTTAGAAACCGCTTGGACATAGGTGGAGAGACAATGTCACAATATGTTAAGCTTAAGGCAGTTGTATCATCAGCTGTTGAAAATGAAATGCTAAGAAACCAGTATACTGAAACAAGTAAAGAAGTTGAGATTAATGTAATCAATAGTCTTGATGGGCAGTATCAGATAGCAACTAAGCAGATAGGAGCACTCATGTAATGACTGGTAAAACACATAGACAATATGCAATGTGGTTTGCATATATAGCAGTTGTGGTATTGTATTACTTTAGGAAACTTGATATTAATTTCTATCTTGCAATGGTATTAATAGTAGAGGCATCAAAAATTGGAGCTATATTTCCAGATTTAGACCATGATTGGAGCAATATAGGTGTCAAAACACCAGTTAATAAAATAATAAATATATTAATTCATTGCACAGGTGGAAAACACAGAAGTTGGCAAACACACAGTGTGGATATATATGTAGTATGCATTATTGCAGGAGAATTTTGCATTAATAGATTTGGTGGAATATTTAATAGCACTGACATAACATTAATAAGAATACTATGGATAGGGTTCATGTGTGGATGGGCAAGTCACTTAATAAGTGATATGCTTACAAGTGCTGGCATAAGAATAATATGTTTCAGCAATATTAAAATTAAGATTGTTCCAAAGAAAATTGGTAAGCTAAGATTCTGTACTGGAGAAGCATGGGAAGAATTCAACTACAAGGTTATGAGGTGTATGAATACAGTAGTGTTTATCATAGCCATAACATTTCCTATCTTTGAGAGCAGTATAATAAAATTAATAATAAAATAGCGGAGGTCAATATGAGGGTGAGAAACAATATATTAGCAATTTTAGCCAGTATAGCACTACTTATAGTGTTATCAGTAGGGATGAGCAAAGGAGCATTTGCGGCTTCATACACATCTGTAGAAGATGTAGTAGCAAAATGGGGACCTGGTGGGTCTGCCGGAAATACAACTTGGCCAAGTAAATTAGCATCGTTCTTTACTACAAATCATCCATCTTCGACAGAAGGGTGGAAGCAAATAGTAGTACATGGACAGAATTATTGGTACAAGGAGTCAGACACAGAAGCAATTATAAGGGCAGCATCGGCATTAGATGGTGACCAATCAATTGAGTCATTGGATGATTATTATAAGCTCAACGCTGATGTTGGGGGAGCATCAGAGTTAATAGGTGACGGATTTAAGAAGTCATTTCAGGTATTTTTAGGACTTATAGTCACACTAATAACTGTAGGTATGACAATATTTACAGCAACAGACTTGTGCTATATAGCATTTCCTGTATTCAGAGGCAAGATGGATGAAGCTAAGGCATCTGGAACACCTGGTATAACTGGAAGGAATACTAAGACAGGTGAAACAACATTAAGAATTGTGACAGAAGATGCACAGTATGCAATGGTAGCGGCTGACATGGCTAATACAGGAAGAAACCCATTCTTGATATACTTTAAGAAGAGAGTAGTATCATTTGTGGTTTTAGCAGTATTACTGTTTATACTTTTGACTGGAAACATAAATGTTATAACAAATATAGGAGTTAAGCTTGCATCTGGTATAATAAATGCAATAAACGGATCATTTTAGGTAGAATAGCATGACAATAGGCGAATTAGTAAGAGAACTAGAGAGTAAGTTAGGGTACAGTGGAATAGACTATATAGGGTTAAAAGAGTCATCAAGTGTGATAGGAAGAATAACAAATATCTTATTTGGAGTAATGTCCACACTAATATTAATACTTGTACCAATTATAACAGCACTTGAGGTTATTTACATATGTTTTCCAGTAATTAGGGAAATGAACGAAAAGGTAATACACAGGCTAGAAGTTAGTGGAATAGGAAGGAAAGTGGTAGCCATATCGTTCAAGGATGCTAAGAAAGCAATAGAAAACATATATTGTAGTGGGGTAAGCAATTCAAGTACATCAACAATATTATTTGAATACTTAAAGATAAAAATAAAATCAGTAATGTTTATTATGTTTGCATTGACAATGGTATTACAGGGCGGTCAAAGAATAGTAGATATAGTGTGGAATTTTGTGGGAAGCATAATATCATCAATATTTTACTAGAAAATAATCACTTATGGTATGAATAAGTGATTATTTTTGTATGGAGGGGCATATGAGACAAGTTAAAATAATAGTATTATCACTATTAATATTAATATGTGCAATGTTAGTAACCGGATGCGAAAGTTCACTTGGTACATATGTAGTTACAACATATCCTCAGGCTGTAAAGAGAAGAGCACAGGAAAATATAGACATAGCATCAGACTTATATAGCAGTGGACTGATATCAGAGGACCTATACAAGAGTATATGTGAACAGATAAATGATGCAACAACACGAGTATTAAAAGGTGTAAAGGAATCAAGTGAAATATCCGGTGGAGTAAATACAGATGCGGCGGCAGGGTTTGCAGACTCAACATCTTGGGTGTGTATAAGAAGACCGGATTTTGTTGATGTAATAGATGATGGTAAGACATATTTAAAAGAGGTACCAGCTGGGTGGAGAACATGTGGACCAATAAAGAATATGTCAGACCCACAGACATTATCAGCATTTGTTTTGAGTAACTATATATATGGACATCATCTGCAGTATGAGTCTACAGCACAGATGAAGGACCAATGGGTATGTACAAACAGTAGTCAAAACATAGACTTCTTTGATTCATGTGGAAAAGAGTTAAGTGACACATTGAACGAGAAATTTAGACTTCCTATATATGTATTGAATTTTGATAAAATAATGGGGGCAGCCTCAGATAAAACAATAGACGAAATAATAGAGAGTATACACCAAGCAGTTGAGAGTAATGACACAAGTGCAGTATCACAGTACTTTACAGAATTAACTGACGAATCCGGCAAAGTAGTAACACTACTTGATGGAGAATTTAAGATATATGGTGTTAGTAAAGACAATCATAATGGTGGAAAAGACCAGCCAGGGTACGACTTGATAATATCACAAGCATTGTGGTATAAAGACCCAGTTGATCCTAATAATAAAATACAGAGAACAGAGAATGTAGCTGCATTAAGATTTAATGAGTTTGATAAGGATAAAATTGATGAATTAAAGAAAGCAATATATATGAATAATAAATCATACTACTTTGGGGTTGGTGCAAACGGGACAACAGCAGCATACCTGTTAGAATATCCAGTATCAGTAATTAGTAGTATGACAAAGAATAGTGATGGAACAGTTGTATGCAAGTTAGATAACAAATCCGGTATAGGAATTAACATAGGAACAGGTAAAATAATACTATATAATAAAGATAGTAACACTGGTGAGTGGTTGCTGACAGGTAGAACAGTACAATGCAAGGATATGTATTTGAATACAGCTTTCAGTAAGGATAATGCTGGAAATGCATCATTTACTGTTAATGGCATAAACACAACAAGTATACCAGTTGCCAGAAGTAATAATGATAGCATAGAATCAAATAGTAGTATACAGGTAACAATACCAAGAATAGTATTGAGAGACTATTTAGAGGCTACATGGGCACCTTTAGTTACAGACTATAATGAAAAATTAGTAGTATTCGGAAGAAAGATAAGGTTCAGAACTGAAAGTGAATTTTGGGAGGAAGTGGACAGTGATACTGAGAGTGTATACAAGGATTATACATTGGTATATAACATAAGCGATAAGGATTACTGTGCATACTTCGTAGATATAAATGGTGAGAAAATAAGTAACCTATGCAAATTAAATATAACAGACATATGTGATATAGAGAAACTTGCTATAGGGGATGACGGGATTACAGTAATAAAAAATGAGTGGGAAAAATATGTAGTGGCACACTTCAGTGGTATCACTGGGGATATAGTAGAATGCAGAGTTGATACAGGAGATGCACAGCCAAAACAGGAAGAATTGAGGACAGACACAACTGTTACAGAAATTAAGGCATCTTGTATGTTTCCTGGCGAATATATAGGAAGCATAGACATTGATAACATTGGTGTGGAAATTCAGAGATTTTATTGTATTACGACTACAAAAGGAATGTTTGACTCTGCACTCTTTAGTGATTGGATAAATAGTACAGAAGAAAAATCATCATTAGAATGGTGGAATAAGTATTTGAGTGAAAAGGGGTATGCTTATACAGTAGGACATGATAAAACAAATGGTTACTTAGATAGTAGATATAAATATGAAATTTCTCAAAGTGGAATAATAATTTTGGATTTGAACACAATAGCGGCTATACAGAGGTTAATGGATAGTGATGCTGATAGAGCATCTGTATCTATATATAGAACAATATTTATAGTGTTGGGAATACTAATGATTGCATATTCAATGGGGTTGGTGCTATGTTGGATTCTTGATGTGCATGTTGACCTTGGATACACATTACTACAAAAGGTGACATTTGGAAAATGGATAGCTGTACAAGATAAGAAGGATATACCAAAGTATAATAATCAGGAATGCTATTATATTGATGGTAAGGGTATAATGATTAGAGCATTAATAATTGTTGCCACAGCGATAGTTTTAATGAGAATAAATGTAATAAATATCATACTAATGATGATAAAAGCATTTGGTGCAATAGGAAAATACATAGAAACTATGATAAGAGGAGTGTAAAATGAAAGAGAAATACACAAAAATGTTAAAAAACATAATAGCAATAATGGTATGTGCATGTATAACTGTAAATGTTGTAGCATGTATACTTATGTGTAGTATGAGGGCTAAAGCGGCATCCAGTACACTTGGAACAACTCAGTCTTTGGGGTCACCAATACTTAACAGTAATGCAACATCAGATGACTGGAACAAATGGGAAATGGTATGCTGGGGTGTATTTCTGGGAAACTGGTGTCAGCCATTAATAGACTCCTATAGAACAGCTTTTAGCTCAGACAGTAATAAAGGTTCACATGGAAGTGGATATAAGGCATTGAAATTTGGGAGCGGAAGTGACCAGTCAAATGAAGAGATAATAAAGGATTTATGCTCATACGTAATAAATATATCAGAACAATCATCAATAAAAAGGGTATATGTAGCTTACACAAAAATAGAGACTGACATAGGTGAAACTACAATAGGTGAAACACCAGACCCAAATAATGCAGATGAAACAACTATGTTAAAGGAGGCTAAATTCAACGACTTATTCTTTAGCGAGGATATAGAAGAAGATACTACATGCATGAAGTACAAGAAAGCAGTAACTACACAAGAGGATGGAGAAGACTTCAAGCGTATGAGAATAGAGGAAGCATATATACCAACATTTTATATCCAAAGTTCACAAGGTAAATATGTAAAGATATTAGATTTCAATGACTCATGGGATATACAGGCATTTACGGCAATGATAAATGCAGTAAGGCAATCAAACGAAAAATCAGATTACAAAAAGCAATTTGAGGATGAATTTGATGATTTAGAGAGTACCAATGAGTTATTAGGAATGGATGTTTTTGGGAACATAGTTATAGGAAGTTCCAGAAAGATAGTATTTCCTGCATGTAATAACAGAAACATAACAAAATCAAAAAGTATAAACATACTAAACTCATGGATAATGAACAATATAGTTAATACATATACAGATGAGCAGTTGGTAGCAGAATTACACCAGACAGAGCAGTGTAATTGGTTTGATGAAGCATTTTCAAAAATGAATTGGGATTTTCCAGCACTTGGGTCAGAGTCAGTACCTGACAATGGATTTTTCTTTTTTGATTTAGGCACAGTACATAGTGGTCATGTTGGTAATGATATACTAGAGATGTTTGAAAGAAACATAGAAGATAATAATACACAAATCAAATTTGAAATAGGTAGCACAAAGAGTTCAAAATTCAATGAGAAAAAATGCAGGGACAAGTATCAGAGGATGCAATTTGCGTCTTCTATTTTAGTAAATAACTATGGAAGAATAAAAAAGACACAGGGATATAAGATACATACTGAATTAATAAATACAGATGGAAGTAAAATAAGTATGTTTTCAAATAAAGCAGTAGTGGTACCAGTACAAATAGTTCAAAACTCAGAGGATGAAGGGCCAAAAGCAGGTCTTAGAGTAAGAAAGTGTATCAATTGGATGTATCAAGTGTACAGTGGAAATGAACAAGCAACCAATGGTGTAACAGAGTTGAGCCCAGAAAAGATAAGACAACTATTATCTACATGTACAAGTTATGCCGACTTGAGAAAATTATTGAAGGATACACTATGGGAATATTTTGTGCACAGTTATCCTGAATATGAGGGGGCATCACTAGAAGTAACAGGAGTTGACTTAGAGGACAATGAGAGTATAAAGTATTCTACAGGAAGGTATTGCAAGGTATTTACAACATCACCAGTAATGAGACAGGTATCATCAACGTTATGTATAGCAGACGGTACAGAGTTTGATGTATATAGTTCAATGATGTATATGACATACTTAGATATGTATGGAGTGTGCACAAGAAAAAGTGAGAGTGGATTTGTAGAAGACCAGAGCGACTTCAGTGAGGAAATATATGACATAACATCAGATGTATTGAACGTTGATATACAAAGTATAATTGATATAAAATCAGAAGAAGAAATTGAGAATGAAATAAGAAATATGGGATACCTAATGCTGACTCCAGGAGATGCAGGAAGAGAGTATAGGAAGCAGCTAATATTTGATGGTATATCAGACTTCATATATGAAACATATAATAGAATAGTATATGGTGGAAAAGATTCAGTATATAGTGGGTCATCAACAAAGTCAAATACGGGATTTCTGGCTGTACCAAACTATTCTGACAATTTTTTCACATCATGGTTTTTAAAGAGATACACAGATATAGCAATCATATTAATGGCAATATGCATTATACTTATTGTGATAATAGGTGTAATAAAGAGTAGAAGATTATCATGGTTTCTATTGAGCATAATAACTGTTGTAAATGTAGTATTATTAGTACCTGCATCTGGAGAGATTACACCTGCTATAACTACTAAATTCTCTCAGAAGATTTTTGATGATAAGGTATCATACTGGACATTAAGTGAGGGAATACAGAATTCTAAGATTGAACAAAGCAATATGAATAATGCAGACAATAATACTGTGTATAAGTTAGTGCAGAATTTATCATTTGTTTATACTAACAGAAAATTGGTACTTAAACAGGATATTAGTCAGAAAATAACACAAAGCTTAGGCGGGGTATATAATGACATTCAAACACTAAGGACTGCAAGATGGATGTTGCCAATGATTATGCAACAAATTTCAGCTGATGGCAAAAGGGATGAGAACAACTACGTATATATAGGGTTATCAAACTTATGGGATGATATGTCAAACATATATTGGTATTACAGACCTAGTGATGCAGTATCAGTTACAAAATCTACAATAACATCTCAGCAGTTTGCTAGTGGACAAGCAAGTGTAGCAGATACAGAAGGAACATCATGTACAGAGACAAACATAGGGAATATTAGTAAGAGGTATGATAGAATTTTACAATACTACAGTGACTATATGGAACCAAGTTGGTGTGACGACACAAATACGGATGTTAACTATGCAAATTACAGTTACACATTACACAATGATAATAATGAAAATGTGCACTTGTACATGTATATATTGCATGACCCGTCACTTGGAATGATGAGTACAGCAATAAAAAGAAAGAATGTATTTGGTGAGCAGTTTGATGGGTATATGAATAAAAAATCATGGCAACAACTGATATCCGCAGCAAACAACCAATTAACAGAGAATGCATGGGTAACTGATAAAGAGGGCTATTATGCTTATGAAGAAATATCTGATATGTATGATAGAACTGATGCAAGTACAATGAATGATGGATACGGATACTATAGAACAACAGAGTCACCAGCATACTATTTCTTCTGTGTTGCCAAGGATTCGTTTACGAGTGATAAAGCACTTGGGGCAATAATAGGAAGACTACAGGGTGATATAAAAGCAAACAGTGTAGGAGAGCAGGTTAGAAATAATTTTATGCATGCATCTATAACATATGAAAAAGAAGAGGAAAATGAAGTAGGCACAGGAATAAAGAATGATAATGTGCAGTACACAGGGCTTGTAAGGGATGTTGTAGACTTACAAGAATTCTTCACTAATGTATTACCATACATGTATGAAATGACGATTATATCAGGTGGTTTTGATGGTAAGTCAGGTGTACTTGGAGATAGAACAATAACAGAGGAGTCCCAAATATATAAAGGCAATTTAATGTCATGGGCATACAGGTGTAATTGGGCTATAAAGCTAATGGAAAATAGTAACTTCTCTGGAAAAGAAAAAATAGGATTACCTAATGGAGAAAAAGCATATGTTCAGAATGCATTACTGCCTGAGTGCTATGAGGCGGCTGGTAGAAGAATGGTATTCAGCGAAGCACAAATGTATGCAGATGGATTGAGTGAACAAGACCTAACACTAGTAGAATTGAAAGCTATAAAAGTAAATAAGGAAATAGCTAAAAAGTGGACACTATTAATAAATTATGCATCTACACCAGGATTGACCAAGGAAATATTATATAGAATGATGGGTACAATAGCTACCGAGGAGTTCTGTAGAGAATTCAGTAGTAATGGAATATTAGACAACAGGTATGCATTATATCCACAAACAATAGATTTGAGATATTTATCATACGACGCTGTTATGAAATTACTACTTATGAATGTTGGACATGATACAGCCTACGCATATGGTGATACAATGAATACCCTACTTAATAACACAGATATTATAACAGCATTATTATTGTTATTATGTACAGTAATATGTGTATGGGTAGTACCATTTATGCAAAGGCTTGTAATGGCATTAATATTTTATCTTGGATTTATAGCTATACTGAGAGTTATGTTTAGTGATGCCAGATATAAGGGAAAGATATCAGGAGCACAAATAGTAAGTAACTTAATGTTTATGTTATATACTATAATATATTATGCAATCATTGGTGGTATGATGTCAATATCATCACAGGATGAAGTGCTATCAGTGAGAAAGATAAGTGGTAGCACAGGAAATCCAATGTGGATGATAATATTAATGATACTAATAAGTGTTGGATATACATTAATAATGGCAACACACACATTATTCTGCTTTAGGAACTACAGAGATATGGGAGCAGAAACATTTGGAATAATGGCACACATGATAACAGACAAGATTAAAGGAGTAAAGGAAACCATTAAGAGCAGAGGTAATAAGAGTAGTAAAGAAAGTAAGGATGCTAAGGTAAGTACTAGTGATGGTGGTAGTGAGGGAAGCACTAGTGAAGAAATAAATATTACTAATAATACTAATAAGGAAGACAATAAGAGCAGTAAGGCAAACACAAAGTCTGCTTGGACAGAGGATGGAGAAAATAATGAGAACAAGGGTGCAGGAGACATAATAGACAAAGAAATACAAAAAGGTAAGGAAATAGATAAGGCAGAGAAAGAAGATAAAGAAACAGATACTAAAAAAGATGATAAAAAAGAAGTAGCTAATGATACAAAAGTAGCATATTAATGAACAACGGTATAAATTAGGAGAATTATAGGAATGGCGAATACACAGAGAAGAAGTCAGTTTATAAGTGGTGGTAAGATGATGATACCAACAAGTATAGATGGTGGTCAATATAATGAAGGATTCTTTACCACCACTAAGCTGGTTACAATTGTAATAATAGCAATAGTATTGGGGTATGTGCTATATATGAATAATCATACAAGCATGACAAGTAGTATAATTAGAACTTGTGTATGGTTCGTTGGAGCATTTTACGCAACAAGATTTATTATCTTTGAAGAAAGAAAGTATTACAGAGTGTATAAAGAAATGCAAAAGTCTAGGGTGACAACACCAGCATTATTCTGGGGCATAGAGTCTATAAAAGACACAAATGAAGGGGCAATAATAAATTATATAGACGGAAAAGTTGGAATTATGGTGGCAATAGATAGGGATACGACCACAGGAAGACCTGATGAATTTATGGAGGATCACTATGACGCAATTTCTGATACATATAGGGAGCTAGTAAGAAGAAATTATAAGTTTGTACAGATGAATATAATGGAAAAAGCCGGTAGAGACACAAGGATTGAGAAACTTGCACAAATTGCAAACAAGGGTAATAATAAAAATATAAATAGACTAATGGAGATGCAAGTTGGTTACATTAGAAAACTAAGCACACGAACACTGTATGAATCCGAATATATTTTAGTATATACAGAAGATACTTATAGGAGTAGAAGAATAATAAATGACGTAAGTGATGCTATGATGAGCATTCTTGATGGAGCTTATAGCAGTTTCTATATAATGAGTAATTCAGAGATAATGGAGTTACTCAGAGAAGAGTATGGTGTATCACATGTAGATATAAATAGAAATAAAGTTAATGCAATGAATAATGAAAGAAAAGACCCAGTGTTCAGCATTATAGGAGTAGAAAACAACTCAGGAGAAATTGTAGATATGCATTAGGAAAAAAACAAGTATGCAAAGGGTGCACAGGGTTACAAAAATTAGTTTGTGGTTTATGCAGAGTGTGATTTTTCAGAAAATAATACTATCAGAAGTCAATAAAGTTTAAAATTATAGAATAGCCTTCTATTAGTTAGAAGGCTATAAATTATACCATAAGTGTATAGTAAGTATATTTATAAAACATAGACATAAGTAAGATACAATATAGGAGGAATACAATGAAGCTTGCAATAATCGGTGGGAGCAAAAATCAAAAAATAATGGACGGAATAGGAGAAAGTATATATACCAATGGTGACTCACTAATGGCAATAACGAGCATAAGTGATGTAAAGAGAATACTTGATAGAGGTGATATATTTGATAGAGCACTAGTAATGCAAGCTGGTATATGTGAGGATAATAACGACGAGATAGAGATAAGACGAAGAGTGAATGTATTTTCTGAAGAAATAGCAAGTAGGAATGCTGATATAGAAGTGGTGTTCTTGGCACAGGATGATGATATAGCATCTTTAATAATAGATGAAACATATAAAATTAGTGAAAAGTCCATAGTTATTAGCACAAAGCCACCATATAGAGTTGCAATGCTACTAAGCTTGTTACAGACTGAGTTGCAGGAGATACCTGCTGATATGATATATAAACAGGAACAACATGTAAGTGAAAATAACGAAAGCAGTATAGATACAGAGCAGATATTTGATGATATGGATATACAAGATGATTATTACGAGGACACTCCTCAGAACGATGATATTGAAGATATATTTGGGGGAAGCATTGGTGAAAATGCAGATGTTGAAGTTGAGGAAAGCACAGGGTATGAAAATACTGGTGTAGTAAATGAGGATGTAGAAGATAATATAAGTGAACACATAGATGTAGAGAGTATAACAGATGAAGATTTTGTGGATGAATGGCAGGAAGATAATCAGGAAGACACTCAGGAAGATAATGAATTACATCAGGACAGTGATATGCTGTATAAGGATGACAGTATGAAGTGTGATGGGTCAATGTATGAGGATAATAGCAGTAAACAGGATGATACCAGTGCACAATATGAGTACAGCGGTGTAGATGAGTCTTTGTACAGCGGTAATGATGAAGATTATCAATATGGCAATTATGAGAATACACAGGATAGAGACAATAGCTTAGCTGATATGTATGACGAGCACAATAAAGAAAATGAATCTCTATATAGTGAAATAGAGAATGAACCATTAAGCAGTGGAGTAGAGCAGAATGTAGCTGAGCCAATTAGTAATGAGAACTATGTAAGCAATGATGTAAATGGTATAAACAAAAAAAGTAGAAGAGGATTAAGGGGAATTATACATAAAGCAAGTGATAAAAAAGTAATACAGAGTAAGGATGAAGTAATAGAGATTAAAGAAGCAATAAAGCCATTAGCTAACAGAGGGTGTGGTATAGTAGTAACAGGCTGTGGTGGTTGTAGAACCATTGTAGTAGCGTTTAATTTAGCTTAGTTGATAAGGTAAATTGGATACACAGTCCTTATA
>JAEEGL012953271.1_pt1 | contig 16756 bp, 13 predicted proteins | sample 9134231 | NCBI WGS metagenome assembly JAEEGL01 (sample SAMN16246548, study PRJNA631951) | gut metagenome | biome: gut microbiome; feature: rumen; material: fiber-attached | host: Bos | place: Iran: Karaj | collected 2018-10
CGCGGGAGCAGGCGCAGCGGCCACAGGTGCGGCCACGGGGGCGGCGGCACGCGCCGGCGCGGCGGCCGCGTACTCCTCCAGAACCAGAGCTTCGCCGCGTTCTACCTCGATCTCATAGGTGCGGCCCTGCAGCGTGATTTTATACTTCATCCTCAGTGTCCTCCTTAACTTCACGAATGGACAGGAACCGCAGTTGATTCAGCGGCGCCTGCAGCTCATCGGCCACGATGGCCATGAGAGTGGCAGCGGTGCGGGGATCCGTATCATAGAGCTTGAGGCAGCCGGCAGAGCCGGGGGCCAGCACAGGCGCTGGCGCAGGTGCGGGCGCCGGGGCCTCGACGGGGACGGGTTCCTCTTCCGCGGCGGGGGCGACGCCCCTGCCGGAGCGGTCGCTGATGGCCCGCATGACGAGGATGATGCACATCAGCAGCACCAGCGCGAAGAATACCACCAGCATCCCGGCAAGAGAATACAGTAAAGCATCCGTGATCGTCATGGTTATTCTCCCACCAGTTCAATACTGTACGACATTCTTCCCTCTGCAACGTCGCGGCGCTTCTCAAAGAAGCTCTCCGCCACTTGGGGAAATGCGATATAGCTGAGTACGTCTTCTTCGCACTGTGCCAGTTCACCCAGATGTTCCTGGGCCTTCTCAAAGATATCGGTGGGAAGGCTGTCGGCGTAGCGGCCTTCGATGGGCTTCTCATCACCCAGGATTTTGGCGCGCACCTCGGGATCAATCGGGGCGGGCGTCTTGCCGTATTCGCCGCGGCAGTAGGCCTTGAGCTCCGCACCCACGTTTTTGTACCGCTCGCCGGCCAGCACATTCTGCACGGCCTGGGTACCCACCAGCTGGCTGGTGGGGGTAACCAGCGGGGGATAGCCCATATCCTTACGGACTTTGGGCGTCTCCAGAAGAGCCTCGTCATACTTGTCCAGCGCCCCCAGCATCTTCAACTGGCTCAGAAGATTGGAGAGCATCCCGCCGGGGATCTGATAGCTCAGGCACTGGGTGTCGGTAGCCATGGAGATGGGATTGAGGGTGCCGTCAGCCAGGAAATCCGCACGCATGGGCTTGAAGAAGTCTGCCATCTTGTTCAGGCAGGCGTCGTCCAGCGCAACCTCGTAACCCAGCTCCCGCAGAGCGAAGGCCAGAGTCTCCGTGGCGGGCTGAGAGGTGCCGCCGGAGAAGGGGGAAATGGCGGTGTCGATCACATCGGCACCGGCCTCGACGGCTTTCAGATAGGTCATAAAGGCGAGGCCTGTGGTGCAGTGCGTGTGCAGCACAACGGGCAGATCCACCGCGTCCTTGATGGCGGAAACCAGATCATAGGCGCACTTGGGGGAGAGGATGCCCGCCATGTCCTTGATGCAGATGGAGGCGACGCCCATGGCCTTGAGTTCGCGGACCATTTTCACATATTTGTCCAGTGTGTGCACCGGCGAGGTGGTATAGGAAATGGTGCCGGAAGCGATGGCACCGCTGTTGACCGTCTCCTCAATGGCGGTCTTCAGGTTGTCCACGTCGTTGAGAGCGTCAAAGATGCGGATGATGTCAATGCCGTTGCGCACAGAGGCGCGCACGAAACGGCGCACCACATCGTCGCTGTAATGCTTATAGCCGAGGATATTCTGACCGCGCAGCAGCATCTGCAGCTTGGTGTTGGGCATTTTCGCGCGGATTTTTCGCAGACGTTCCCAGGGATCTTCGTTCAGAAAACGCAGGCAGACGTCAAAGGTAGCTCCGCCCCACACCTCTGCAGAATAGTAACCTGCCTGGTCAATGGTTTCCAGAATCGGTTCGAACTTGTCATAGGGCATGCGGGTGGCCACCAGAGACTGATTGGCGTCGCGCAGGACTGTTTCGGTGAATTCAACTTTTTTCATGAGACTCTCCTTTGTTTGCGTACGAAGCGATATTGGGATAGATATAGATAATATAGCATACTTTTTTTGAATAATCCATAGGGAAGTCGAGATCTGAGCACATTTTGGCAGATTCACGGAGAAGGACATAGAATGGGGAAGGGAGGTGGGAAAAATGACGGAAGACTTTTTCGCCGACAGAGAGGGCGCAGCCTGCGCTGTCCGCTACGGGCTTGCCTGGCAGACAGTCCCCTCCGGCGGAACGATCGCGCTTCCCGTTTGGGAGATCTACGGCCGCGGAGAAATCCGGGCGGCGGAACAGACGGGCCTGCATCTGGAAGCGGGGAAATACCTGGCGCTGTTTTCCTGCGATGCAAAAGGTGCGGGCGCGGCGGCGATGCTCAACGGCGCACGCATCAGCCATATGGAGGCGGCGCCGATGGAAGCGGAGCGCCGCCTGTTCCTGCAGGGGCTGCTGAGCCTGACGGCGTCCGGAACGCTGTGGGTGGCCAACAATGCCCCAACCCCTGGACAATTCAGCCGCGCCGTGCTGACGGTCATCAGGCTGTAACAAAGTGCCGGTTCCGCGAAGAAACGGCGTAAAAAAACGGGACTGCAACGTGCTTTGCAGTCCCGTTTTGTATTGCGTTGTTTACAGGATCCGGCGCGCCTCGTAACCGCGGGTGGCATAGTAACCGGTAAGGGAGGAGGTGATGACGCCGGAGGAGGAGTTGGCGGCGTGGACAAACATGTTGTCGCCGATGTAAATGCCGACATGCCCGATATAGCTGCCGCCGGAGTAGAAGCAGAGAATATCGCCGGGCTTGAGCTTGTTATTGTCCACATGCTTTCCGTTTTTGGCCTGATCGCAGGCGACACGGTTAAGCTCATAGCCGAACTGCTTGTATACGTAAGAGGTAAAGCCTGAACAGTCGAAGCCGGTGCTGGGAGAAGCGCCGCCCCAGCGATAGTTGTAACCCACATACTGGAGCGCGAAATCCGCAACCTCACGTCCGGTGATTTTAACGCCAACAGGGACCGCAGTCGCGGCGGTTTCGGCTTTCATGCTGCCCTTGGCCACATAGGTGCTGAATACATAACCTGCCTGGCCGTCATAGGTGATGGCAGTCCAGTCGCCCGTGGTGCCGGTGATGGTGACCTCATTGCCGTAGAAGAGCTCACCCAGAATCCGGGAGGTCATGGACGCCTCGCTGCGGAAGCGGACATGGTTGCCGGTAATGTAGCCGGCAGTCCCTTTCGTCGGCGCGGGGGTGGCGGTGGGCTTGGGCGTGGCCGCCGCAGCGGGGGCGGAGGCGGAAGCCGTCTTCTGCGTGCTGTTGACGGCCTTCACATACTGGCTGTAAATGTAACCGGACTGCCCGTCAATGTTCACAGCAGACCAGTCGCCGGAGAGACCGGTGATAATCAGCTCCTTGCCCCGGTTATAGGTATTGATAATGGTGTTGCTGGTGGATGGGCCGCTGCGGAAGCAAACATAGTCGCCATCCACATAGCCGCTCTGGTTCCCGGCGGCACTGGCCGCAGGTTTGGCGGTGGGCTTGGCCGTAGGAGCCGGTGTGGCAGTAGGCTTGGGAGTGGCGGCAGGCTTGGCGGTGGGCTTGGGAGTGGCGGCAGGCGCGTCGGGATAGACGCTGTCATCCTTCGCAGGCGTGGTCTTCTTGCCAGAGGTGCTCTGTTGCGGCGCATCCGCCGTGAGGGTGTCATCATCGGTTTCCTCATCGATGTAGTCGCTGTGCACGAAGCCGCGCCGGCCGTCGATGGTGCACTCAACCCAGTCGCCGGCGGTGCCGGTGATGGTCAGCTCCTTGCCCTGATTGTATTCACCCAGAACAGAGGAGTCGGAGGAGGGACCGGATCGGAAGCGCACATACATGGCGTTGATGCGCCCGCTGCCGCTGGCCGCAATAATGGTGACAGCCGTGTTGGATTCTGCCACGGTCAAAAGATTACCGGACATAAAGCCGTAGCTGCCGTTGTAAGTGACCGCATACCAATTCGGATTGGAGCGATCCGCAATGGTAACGGAAGCGCCCTGGGGGACGGTCGTTATCACACGATAATCGACACCGGGGCCGCTGCGGAGATTCACATTTTCCCCGGTGACGACCGCGTTTTCCGCATAGGCGGTCGCGGCCAACAGAGAGCCGAACAGCAGCACGGCAAGAAATGACACTATGAGTTTCTTGCGCATTTGAACAGATCCTTCTCTATGTATTTGACGGACAGGGCTTTGCCGTCAGGGAAGTGCCCTGGGGAGATACAATCAGCGGGAGGCCAGCGCACGCTCCAGCCACACGGCGGCGACGTCGATTGCCGCATACAGGCTGTCCTTTTCACTCTTCTTCACAATGCGATCCCGGGACTTGATGCTCGGATCGGTCAACTGAAGCTGAACGGAGACCTTTGAGGCAACATCCAGATCCTTTACCTTTTTGGTGTCAAGGATCTGCAGCATGATGATATACTTATCCGCAAAGCTGCCGTAATAGATGATGTTGCCCTTTCGCTGAAGGGGATGACCTTTATATTCCAAAGCTTTTGCCAAGGGAAGCACCTCCGATAATGTAATCAAAATGTAACACAATGAGCCAGAAATGTCAACAATGGAAGCAGGAAATATGTGGGTATGTGGGGAATCCATGGGAAAAATGATGCGTTTTTTTGCAAAATCCGCAGGAAAAGCCTGCCGCTTATTCCCGCTTTGTGGGGTTGGGCTTCCCCGTGTCAGTCTCCCCGCACAGACAGAGGAGACTGACAGAAGGGCGTCAGCCGAAGATGACCTGGGCGTTGTCCTGGGTTAACTGGTCGTTCCCCTCGCCTAAGTCGGTATCGTCATAGTAGATGTCGCCATAGTCGTCCGTGTCGTCCAGAATCAGGTAATCGTCTCCCTGATCCCGGTTTTCCGCAAAGTCTTCCTCATCCAGACCGAAGATCCCGGTGTTGTCCCCAATGTAGGGGTAGGTGAAGTCCTTCCAGAGCAGGCCGTCATGGACAGGCTGCATGACCATACGCCAGAGACGGGCCGCGGGGTTGCCGGAGGCGTCAATATACTCGGGCGTGTCAAAGCCGGTCCACACGGCGGCGACGTAATAGGGGGTGCAGCCCACGAACCAGCGGTCCTTGTACTGCCCGGAGGTACCCGTTTTCCCGGCGACGGGGACGGAGTAGAGATAAGCCTCTGTGCCGGTACCGGCGGCGACCACGTTTCTCATCATATAGGTCATGGTATAGGCTGTATTGGGCTCAAAGGCCACCAGGGTTTTCGGCACATTGTCGATAACCATGTTGCCCTTGGAGTCTGTGACCATGGAATAGGTGCGGCTGTAAGTGAAAATGCCGTCGTTGACAAAGGAACAGTAGGCCTGGCACATCTCACGCACGGAGATGCCGTTGGTCAGCTGGCCCAGCGCCATGGGAGCATAGGACATATCGTCCGGCACCAGGCTGGTAACGCCAAGCCGCTGCGTCAGGTAGTCATAGGAGGTCTCGGGACCCAGCTTATCCACAATCTGCGCGGCCACGGTATTCAGAGAGTACTGCAGGGCCTGCGCAATGGTTACGATGCCGAAATAGCCGCCGCCGTCGTTGGAGGGGTACCAGCTGGTGCCCCGCAGGCGGATATAGGGCGAATCGTTTACGATCGTGGTGGGGGTAATCAGCCCCTCGTTCACAGCCGGCCCATAGGAGGCGATGGGCTTGATGGCGGAGCCGGGAGAACGCTGGGCGCCGCCGTAATCATAACCGTTCACAAAGGCGGGAACGGCCCGGTTAAGCACAAAGTTCTGCGTTTTGGGGCCGACGCCGCCATAGAGGGCCTTGATGGTGCCGTCATAGGGATCCATGACGACAATGGCGCTTTGGAACTGCTGGCGGCTGTTGGTGCGGGGCATGGAGTTGTAATCGGTGTACACGGCGTCCACAGCGGCCTGAATCTCGGGATCGATGCAGCTGTAAATCTGATACCCGCCGTTATACAGAAGCGTGCGTGCGGCGTTGCGGCTGATCCCCTTAAGCTCCATCAGATCCTTGGTCACGTCGTTGATGACCACTTCTTCATAATAGGTGTAGATCTTTTGGGTAGTGGTCTGCCCGGGGGTGCGCGCGAAGTTCAGTTCTTCCGCCACGGCGGCCTGGTAGGTGTCATAGTCGATGTACTCCTGTTCGTACATCTCCCGCAGAATGGTCTCCTGTCTGTTCTTGTTGTTCTGCTCGTTGTAAAAGGGGTCGTAGTAGGTCGGCTTATTGGTAATGCCTACGATTGCGGCACACTCCGCCAGGGTCAGATCCTTTGCCGCCTTGCCGAAATAAGTCTGGGCGGCAGCCTGTACGCCGTAACAGCCCTCCCCGAAGTAGACCGCGTTGAGATACCACTCCATGATTTCCTGCTTGTCATACTTTTTTTCCAGCTCCAAGGCGCCGAAAATCTCAGAGAGCTTGCGCTGTATGGTGACCTGATCCTTGCCTGTCAGGTTTTTGATCAGCTGTTGGGTAATGGTGGAACCGCCGTAGCTGGTTTCCATGCGGGCGAACATCTCGATAAAAGCGCCGGAGGTTCGGTACCAGTCAACGCCCTTGTGCTGATAAAAGCGTTTGTCTTCAATCGAGACCAGCGCCTGCTCAAGATACTTGGGGATATCCTCATAATCTACCCAAATGCGTTTCTGCGCGCCTGCCAGCGTTACCAGTTCCTGCCAGTCCCCTGAGGAGTTCTGATACCAGATGGTGCTGGATTCGCTGAGCTGATAGTCCTCCAGGGACAGATCCATGTTCGGCGTCAGGGAGGTCTTGACGTAATAGGCAAACACGCAGGTGAAAAGCAGCCCGGCGATCAGCAAGATCAGCAGGATGGAGCCAAATACTTTGAAAACGGAGCTTACAATCGAAGACGCGGCGTCAACGGTAAAACCGGCGGCCTTGAACATCATACGGATCGGCCGAAACTTTTTGCGGCCGGTTCCGTCCTGCTCGGGGTGATGGTTCATCGGAAAGCAAGCACCTCCTTCAGCGAAAATCGTCAGAAAAACAGAATGTGCGGAGTATTGAGATCTTATTATAGCACAGTTTTTCCGATCAAGATAGAGAAAATGTAAATATTTATAAAGATTAAGATTTGGGAGCCCTCTGTATATTCTGCCAGAAAGAAGAAATAATTATCACAGAGAAAGAAAAAATCCGGGTTTATGCAACAAAGGAGGTCAAAATGCTGCGGCTGAAATTGAGAATTGCACTGCTGATGTGCCTTGTGGCGGCGGCTGTCTATACGGGGGCGGAGGCCTGGCGGGGACTGCGCCCGGCGCAGGAGAGCAAGCTGCCGGAGGAGGTATACGCCCGCTTCCTGGCCCGGGCGGACACGGCGGAGTTTTATCTGAAGGGGCAGGGCGACTATGTGGCGGTCTATGCGGGCGCGCGGGATTCGGAGCCGGTGGCTGTGACCGGAATCGAACTGGACTGTCTGCGAAGTGCGGATCGGGCCATGGTTGAGCAGGGGATCCCGGTGACCGACCGGAAGGAGCTGCTGCTGCTGTTGGAGGATCTCGGCTCGTGATGCCGGCGAATGCCTATTGATTTCTTGGCGGATATAGGGTAAAATAAAAACACCCTGTATTCGGAGGTAAAACAAATGAGCGAGGAATTCGGGAGCGATTTTATCACCATTGTAGATGATGACGGTACGGAATTTGAGCTTGAAGTGCTGGATTCCATGGACTACAACGGGGAGAGCTATATGGCTTTCCTTCCGGCCAACATGGATGAGAACGATCCGGATTACGGCATCATCATCCTGCGCGTCGTCGAGGATGTAAATGGGGACGAGCTGTTTGAATCCATTGACGACGACGATGTGCTGCAGGATGTGTACGAGCATTTTATGGTGTTTCTCTTTGACGACGAGGACGAGGAGTAATTTCGCGTCCCACTGCCGCATATAGATGGCAGTGTAAACAGGTAACAGTTCCTGCTGTGTGCGTGTCGTCTTTTGACTGCGTGGCTCATTAAACCCACATCTCTCATACGGGATGCCGATTTGAGTCTGCGGATTGCAGGCCTCCCGGTCTCGGCCGGATGTTGGAAGCAGCGAAACAGAACTTAGGCGACCCACCTGCCCATTCGTGCAGGTTATAATTGAGCCAGCACGGCATATGCGGGGCGCTCCCTCCGGCTTCGGCCGGGGGGAGTTTTCATTTTCCGCCGGAAAGACGGGAAGCCCCCTTTCGGGGGCTCCGTCAGGAAGGCGGCAGGATGGCGGAATACGCGGGAAGATGATCAGGAGGGATCGGAGACGAGTTCATACTCCACAGGGACGTCAAAGGGAAGGGAAAGGCTGCCGGCGTCAAAGGTCTCGGCGCTCATGCTTCCCACATGGTTGGTGATGCGGACGCTGTTATCCGGCTGAAATTCATATTCGTACCAGTCAAGGATGTCGGTGCTGTATCCGTCGCTGCCGATGCGGTAGACAATGACGCCGCCGCTGGCAGCGCCGCTGCTGCCGGTGACGGTAAAGACGCCGTCGGAACTGACGCTTACGCTTGCCCGCTCGCCGAGGGCCTGTTCCTTGCACAGGTAGACGAACTTGCCGCCGTCAAAGGCGTAGATGCCGATGGGCTGCCGGTACTGCTCATCCCCGACTGCCATGATCAGCTCCGGGACGCCGTTGCCGTCAAAGTCAAAGCGGCCGCTGTAGAGATACACACCGTCGTATTGATTATACAGATAGGTGACAAGGGAATACCGCGGAATCTCCGGGTGTTCAGCCTCCCGGAATTCGCCCGGTTCCGTGATGCACAGCACACGGTATTCGTCCAGCAGGGCGGTTCGGGCGGCCTCATAGGCTGCCGCGTCATAGGCGGGCGAGGGGGCGTCCGTTGGCTCCGGAACCGGCACAGGCGCGGGGCTTGACGCGGCCTCCGACACAGGCCGGGCAGACGCTGCAAGAGCCTCCGCCGGCGCCGGTTCGGCCGGTTTCCTGCCGCAGGCGCCGAGACAGACGGACAGAGCCAAAATCAGGAAAAGGGAGATGCGGCAAGAGCGCTTCAAGGGATCATCTTCTTTCTGTGTTCTTCCCCCATTATACAGCAAATACGGCGATTTTCCACATGAATTTCATGCCTGCCGTTTTTTCCCTGAAAAGGACAGCGCTCGGCCGCCGCCCGGAAAGAGGGGCGGAGGGCTGCCGCCCGGCGCAGGATGAACGGAAAAAAGGAAACCGACGGTCGCCTGACCGTCGGTTTCCTTTTGGAAAAATGAGATTATACGATACCCTGGGCCATCATGGCGTCGGCCACCTTCAAAAAGCCGGCCACATTGGCGCCGATCATAAGATCACCGGGCTTGCCGCACTCCACAGAGGCGTCATAGCAGGCCTTGTAGATGTTCTTCATGATGCCGTGCAGCTTTTCGTCCACTTCGTCAAAGCTCCAGTTCAAGCGGATAGAGTTCTGGCTCATCTCCAGACCGGAGGTGGCCACGCCGCCGGCATTGCTGGCTTTGCCGGGGCTGTAGAGAAGGCCGCTGTCCTGCACCAGAGCAATCGCCTCAGGAGTCAGGGGCATGTTGGCACCTTCGAAAACGGCCATGCAGCCGTTGTCGATCAGAGCCTGGGCGCCCTTGACGTCCATTTCGTTCTGGGAAGCGCAGGGATGGGCAATGTCGCACTTGACGGTCCAGATATCGCGGCAGCCGGCGTGATACTCCGCTCCCGGAACCTCATCCGCATAGACGCTGATGCGGGCGCGCCGCTTCTGCTTGATATCAAACAGCACCTGGAGATTGATGCCGTTGGGATCGTAGATATAGCCCTGGGAGTCGCTCATGGCGACGACCTTGCCGCCCAGCTGCGTGACCTTCTCGGCGCAGTACTGCGCCACATTGCCGGAGCCGGAGACGATGACGGTTTTGCCCGCATAGCTGTCGTTCTTCAGATGCTTGAGCGCCTCGGCGGAGAGGTAGCACAGGCCGTGGCCGGTCGCCTGGGTTCTCGCCAGGGAGCCGCCGACGGTCAGACCCTTGCCGGTGATGACGCCGGCCTCGGAGCGATCCACAATGCGCTTATACTGACCGTAGAGATAGGCAACCTCGCGGGCGCCGACGCCGATATCGCCGGCAGGGGTATCGGTAAACTGGCCGATGTGGCGATAGAGCTCGGTCATGAAGCTCTGGCAGAAGCGCATGACCTCCGCATCGCTCTTGCCCTTGGGATCGAAATCGGAACCGCCCTTGCCGCCGCCCATGGGCAGCGTCGTCAGGGAATTCTTCAGGATCTGCTCAAAGCCGAGGAACTTGATCACGGACAGATTCACGGAGGGGTGGAAGCGCAGACCGCCCTTGTAGGGGCCGATGGCGCTGTTGTACTGGACACGGTAGCCGCGGTTGACGCGGACCTTGCCGCTGTCATCCACCCAGGGGACACGGAACTCAATCACACGCTCAGGCTCGACAAAACGCTCGATCAGAGAAGCCTTTTCCCACTCGGGATGCTTGTCAATGACCAACTGAAGGGATTCAAACACTTCGCGCACCGCCTGCAGAAATTCAGGCTCATTTGCGTCTCGCTTTTCGACCTCCGCATAGACACGTTTCAGATACTCATTCGTAAGCATATAAACCTCCCTAGTGCATTTTATACAATTTTTTGATTAAGTCTGCCCGACTCTTGTGAAAAGTATACCACAGTCTCTCGGCCTTTTCAAGGGGGGAAGGCAAAATATATTAAAAAAAATAATGTGAACATGCGATTATCTAATAGATAGAATTCATATCGTCTGCATTGCAAATGACAGGTTCATCCTGTAAAATACTAATTGATAACGAGGATCGGATCGAAAAAGCAATCGAAGTCTCGATCGTTTTGCTGCCGAACGATATGTTTTGCAGCAAAACGGCGCGGTGAGGCGCATTTCTGCGTTTTGCCGTTATCGCATCATGATCAGAAAAATCATAATAACACATAATAATATGAAAACAGTGGAGGGCAACAATGATTCGGGAATCCAAATTCGGAAACTATGAGCGCTATCAGCTGGAAAATGAAAGGCTTCAGCTTTCCGTGACGAACCTGGGGGCCACGGTCATCGGCCTGCGGTACTGTGGGCGGGAGACCGTGCTGGGCTATGACAGCCCGGAGCTGTATCTGGAAAAAGACGCTTATCTCGGCGCAACCGTCGGACGCTATGCCAACCGGATTGGGGGCGCGTCCTTTTCCCTGGGAGGGAAGATCTATGAGTTGGCACCCAACGAGGGGGCCAATCAACTCCATGGCGGCCCGCAGTCTTACAACATGCGCCCCTGGCGGGCGGAGCCGCTGGGGGATGAGGCGCTGCGCTTTACGCTGGAATCTCCGGACGGGGACAACGGTTTCCCGGGAAATCTGAGCGCGGCGATTACCTACAGCCTGGACGGAGACTGTCTGCGAATGGACTTTGAGGGGGTCTGCGACCAGGATACGGTCTATGCGCCCACCAACCACATGTATTTTGACCTGAGCGGGCGGGGACAGGCGCTGGAGGCCCGGCTTCAGGTAAATTCCGATGAGCTGCTGGAGGTGCGGAATGATTTGATTCCGACAGGACGCAGACTGCCGACAGAGGGCAGCTTTGATTTTCGGCAGCTGCGCCGGGTGGGGGAGGACTATGACCACTGTTTCGTGCTGAAGGGGGCGGAAGCCTGTACGCTGGAGGACGGTGGGCTGCGTCTGGAGCTTCTCACGGATTTCCCCGCGGTACAGATCTACACGGGCCGTTTCCTGCCCGCACCGCACTGGGCCAATGCCGGACTTGCCATAGAACCGGAATTCTTCCCGGACAGCCCCAATCACCCGGAGTTCCCAAGCACACTGCTGCGGGCGGGGGATCACTTTCACCGATGGGCGGAGTATCGTTTCTCAAAGATATAACGGAGACAGGAAAAGCCGCGCGGCAAACACAGTTTGCCGCGCGGCTTTTCCTGTTTTGGTGAGATTTATTCCGTGAGCTGCTCCAGATCCCGGAGGAAGAGTGCGCTTTCCGCATCCGACGGTATCAGGAAACCGTCACGGGGCGAGACGGAGAAGGCCTCCACTGCGGGACCGTCCATCAGGCAGCTGCGCTTGAACTGCTGGCTGAAAAGACGGCGGCAGTAGCTGTTGAGCCAGCGGAGCAGTTCGGCATCGCTGAACTGAGAGCCGTAGGCCAGCCGGGCCAGACGGAAGGTCTTGGAGGGGGTGAACCCGCAGATCAGCATCTTGTGGGTGAAGAAATCCTGCAGGCTGTAGGAGCCCACCGAGTCCTCGCTTTTCTGCTCGATCTGGTCATCATGGATGGGCAGCAGCTCCGGCGTTACCGGGCAGTTCAGCACGTCGTACAGCGCATCCCTGAGCACCGCATTCTCGGTGGTGTCCGCGATATAGCGCACATTGGCGCGCACCTGGGTCTTGGTCAGACCGATGTTTACGTCGTACATGCTGGTGTGGTCGCCGTTATAGGTGCACCAGCCGTCGATGAATTCGCTGAGATCCTCGGTGCCCACATTCAGCCCGTTGGTCTTGTTGGAGAGATCCATGAGCACCTGTGTGCGCTCACGGGCCTGGGCGTTTTCATAGGCGACGGAGTAGTCGTCAGGGGCGTGGCCGATATCGGCAAAGTGCTGGCTGACGCTCTTGCTGATGTCGATCACCCGGACGTCCGCGCCCAGCTGCTCGGCCACAACGATGGCGTTGGACTTGGTGCGGGACGAGGTACCGAAGCAGGGCATCGTGCAGGCGATTACATGGGTGGAGGGAAGACCCATACGCTGGATGGCCATGGAACAGACCAGGACGCAGAGGGTGGAATCCACTCCGCCGGAGATGCCCACCAGGCAGTGGTCGAGCCCGGCGTACTCCATGCGCTTGACAAGGCCGGAGACCTGAATGTCCAGCATCCGGCGGCAGTACTCCGGCAGATCCGACGCATCCGCGGGCAAATGCGGATGCATGGCGTATTTGCGGGTCAGTCTTGTGGTGACAGCTTTTTTGCCCCAGGGGAAGGGGAAGGATTCGGCGCCTGCCGGGAAGCAGCCGTCGGCACGGCGCAGATACTGCATGTGCTGCACGTCGATCTCGGTGACGGCCAGACTGTCGGCGCCCTCGTCGGCGGCGAGAATCTCGCCGTTTTCCGCCGCCAGGCACAGGCCCGAATAGGCGCGGTCCGTAGTGCTCTCTCCCTTGCCGGGGGCGGCCAGCAGAATCCCCGCGGCCAGCTGGCGGGATTCATAGCGGACATTCTGCTCCGCGACGTCCCGGGAGGTCACTGTCTGGGGGAAGGAGGCCATCTGCACCAGAATGGTTGCACCGAGCGCGGCGAGGGATGCGGCGGGAGAACCGAAGCGATTCAGCCCGGCGCCGACCTCAACGGACACGCACAGCTCCGGTACGGCACGGTGGGGAAAGCGGGCGCGGCGGACAAGGGGACGGAAGGAACGCTCGCCTTCCGGGACGGGGAGAAACCCGGTGCAGTCCACGGCGGCCGGCATTTCATTCCCGGGCGCGGCAAAGCGGCTCCCCTGTACCTGCTCGCGGGGAATAAAAGCCAGCACATCTCCGTCGTAGACGGCGGCGGCGACGCTGTAAATCTGTGAGCCCAGAGCGAGCGGTAGGCCGACAAAGGAGAGGATGTCCAGCCCGGCGGTGGCCTGTACGACAGTCCCAAGCGCCCGGGCCGCCCCCTTGAGGAGCACCGGATGCGTGAAGAGATCCCTGCAGGTGCAGCCGGTGAGGGTCAGTTCCGGAAAGGCCAGAACCTTCACGCCCTGCCGCTCCGCATCCCGGATGCAGGAGATTACACGCCCGGCGTTGTAATCGGCATCGGCTACCCGCAGTACGGGCGAGGCCGCTGCTGCCTTGATAAAACCATCTTTCACGGTATCGCTCTCTCTTTCTGCTTAAAACTGAATCCGCTCGGCGATATAGGATTTGACCTCGCTGATGGGAATGCGGACCTGCTGCATACTGTCGCGCTCGCGGACAGTGACGCAGTGGTCGGCCTCATCGGTCTCGGTGCCGACCGTGTTGAAGTCAAAGGTCACGCAGAAGGGCGTGCCGATCTCGTCCTCCCGGCGATAGCGCTTGCCGATGGAGCCCGTCTCGTCGTAATCGCACATAAATTCCTTGCTCAGCTCGGTATAAAGCTCCAGAGCGGGTCCGGTGAGGATTTCCTTGCGGCTCAGCGGCAGAATGGCGCACTTGAAGGGCGCCAGCGCGGGATGTAGATGAAGAACCGTACGCACATCGTCGTTGCCCTTCTTGTCCTTGCCCACGACCTCCTCGTCGTAGGCGTCGCACAGAACGGAGAGCACGGTGCGCTCGACACCGAGGGAAGGCTCAATGACAAAGGGAATGTAGTGCTCGTTTTTCTCCTGGTCATAATACGTCAAATCCTGGCCGGAGACCTCCTGGTGCCGGCTCAAATCATAATTGGTCCGGTCGGCCACGCCCCACAGCTCGCCCCAGCCAAAGGGGAACAGGAACTCAAAGTCCGTGGTGGCCTTGGAATAAAAGCTCAGTTCCTCCGGCTCGTGATCCCGCAGACGGAGATTCTCGTCCTTCAGGCCGATGGACAGCAGAAAATCATGGCAGAAGCTGCGCCAGTAGTCGAACCACTCCAGATCGGTGTCGGGCTCGCAGAAGAACTCCAGCTCCATCTGCTCAAATTCCCGTACGCGGAAGATGAAGTTGCCCGGTGTAATCTCATTGCGGAAGCTCTTGCCGATCTGCGCGATGCCGAAGGGCAGCTTGCGCCGGGTGGTGCGCTGGACATTCACAAAGTTGGTGAAGATGCCCTGAGCAGTCTCGGGCCGGAGATACACCGTGTTTTTGGCGTCCTCGGTGACGCCCTGGAAGGTCTTGAACATCAGGTTGAACTGACGGATATCGGTAAAGTTGTGCTTGCCGCAGCTGGGGCAGGGGATGTTGTGCGTCTCCACGAATTCCTTCATCTCCGCCTGAGAATAGGCGTCAATGGGGCGGGGGAGCTCAAAGCCCACGCTCTGGCACCAGTTTTCAATCATCTTGTCCGCACGAAAACGCTCATGGCACTCGCGGCAGTCCATCAGCGGGTCGGAAAAGCCGCCCAGGTGGCCGGAGGCGACCCAGGTCTGGGGGTTCATCAGGATGGCAGCGTCCAGGCCGACGTTGTAGCGGTTTTCCTGGACAAACTTTTTCCACCAGGCGCGCTTGACGTTGTTTTTCAGCTCTACGCCCAGCGGACCGTAGTCCCAGGTGTTGGCAAGGCCGCCGTAGATTTCTGAGCCGGCGAAGATGTAGCCGCGGTTTTTGCACAGGGCAACAATGGCATCCATGGTTTTTTCTGTATTTTTCATTTCCGTTCCTTTCCTGCGGCTGGCTGCCGCAGAGATTTTTTGACACTTCAATATAGCACAGTTTTCCCCGCAGCGCAATAAATGATAAAGTCTTGTCAAATAATAATGTGCGAAGAAAAACCTGAAAAATTGTGAAATTCGCAAAAAACTTCTTCCAACTGCCGGAGAAACGTGTATAATAGGGTTACATAATACATGAGACACAGACGAGGCATGGGATGAAGAAGCGTGAAGAAAAACCGAAATCGGGCAAAGTGCGGAAAGCGATCAGAGCGACGCTGCTGGTTCTGGCAATCTATGCGGTGCTGGTCTGCATTGTCATGACGGTAGCGGACGGAAGACATGTGCGCTTTTACCTGGTGGACGGGCCGGAAATCAATGTCGCTTACGGGAAAGCTTTTACGGATCCGGGGTGCTATGCGGTGAGCACCGGGCGCATCACCGGCGAGGGAGAGAGCGAGCTGGCGGTGGAGACCACGGGCGAAGTGGACACCGGCACCCTGGGCACCTATGAGCTTCGCTATACGGCGCGCTATCGTCTGCGCAGTTACAGCACGACGAGGATTGTCCACGTCGTGGATTTGACTCCGCCGGTGATCACGCTTGACCATGTGGAGGGCTATGCGCCCACCTGGTTTACCGGCTATCAGGAGGAGGGCTTCAGCGCCTTTGACGACTGCGACGGCTATCTGACGGAAAAGGTAGAGCGAACGGAGCTGGAAGACCGGGTGGAATACCGGGTAAGCGACGCGGCCGGCAATACCGCGGAGGCAGTGCGGCAGATTGAGTATACGATTACCCGGCCGGAGATCTATCTGGAGGGCGGCGAGGAGCTGGAAATCAGCGCCGGACTGAGCTTCGACGAGCCGGGATACCATGCGACAGACAGCCTGGGCAACGACCTGACAAAGTATGTGCAGATAGAGGGCGAGGTTATCCCCTATAAAACCGGCACCTACGAGCTGTGGTACTTCATCTCCAACGACGAGGACGAGGAGACGGTCAGTGTGACCCGCACCGTAACCGTGACGCCGGTGCGCAATCCCGACACGGTGCAGCCGGACGGCTATGTGATCTACCTGACCTTTGACGACGGGCCCGGTCCCTATACGGGTCAGCTGCTGGATTTGCTGGCGAAGTACAACGTGAGGGCGACCTTCTTTGTCACCTGCATCAATTCCGACTATGAGGATCTGGTGGGCAGGGCCTGGCGGGAAGGGCACAGCATCGGCGTGCACAGCGCCAGCCACAACTATTATTCGATCTACTCCAGCGAGGAGGCTTTTCTGGCGGACTTCAACCAGGTGGAGAATATGATTTACCGGCAGACGGGGACGTATACAACGCTTTTCCGTTTCCCGGGCGGCAGCTCCAATACGGTCAGCAGCTTTAACCCCGGCATTATGTCCCGCCTGGCGCGGATCATGACCGACATGGGCTACCACTATTTCGATTGGAATGTGACCAGCGGGGACGCGGGCGGCACGACCAAGACGGAAGTGGTGGTAGACAACATCATCAGCGGCTGCACCGAACAGAG
>JAEEGL013107645.1_pt1 | contig 16756 bp, 12 predicted proteins | sample 9134231 | NCBI WGS metagenome assembly JAEEGL01 (sample SAMN16246548, study PRJNA631951) | gut metagenome | biome: gut microbiome; feature: rumen; material: fiber-attached | host: Bos | place: Iran: Karaj | collected 2018-10
GGCGGCCAGCGTCAGCGTGTTGCAATCGGCCGTGCAATGGTCCGTGATTCCAAGGTCTTCCTGATGGACGAACCGCTTTCCAACCTCGACGCAAAGCTCCGTAACCAGATGCGTGCCGAGATCATCCTGCTCCGTCAAAAGCTCGATACCACGTTCATCTACGTTACGCACGATCAGACCGAGGCTATGACGCTCGGCGATCGTATCGTCATCATGAAGGATGGCTACATCATGCAGGTCGGCACTCCGACCGAGGTGTTCGAGATGCCGAACAACCTGTTCGTCGCAGAATTCATCGGCGCACCGAAGATGAACATCATCAAGACGAATCTTGTCAAAGAGGGCAACAAGTACTATGTCACCCCCTGCGGCGCAAAGATCGAAGTCGACGGCGAAAAGGGCGAGCTGCTCGCCAAGAAGGGCGTGAATGCCGGTGAGATCCTGCTCGGCGTCCGTCCGGAGCACATCGTCCTCGGCAAGGAAGGCGATCCGAATGCCATTGCCTGCACGCTGGAGGTCAACGAAATGATGGGTTCCGAACTGCATCTGCATGTTTATTCCGAGGACGGCACCCGTTGGATCGTGCGTATCCCGACGATCGACCTCACTGCGGAACAGCGTAAGAACCTCGTCAACGGCGCGAAGCTCTACATCACCTTCGAAGGCAAGGTCATGCACTTCTTCGATCCCGAGACCGAGAAGAACCTCATCTACGGCGAATAAGCCAAACACAAACCCGAAGCGGACGGCAAAAATGCCGTCCGCTTTTTTGCTGCGCGCACTTGTACCGTAAGGGGATTCATGATAAAATTAACTGAATACATACGGGGGTTTCGAACGATGCAAAAACTGGCGAACGGATGGGAATTTACCGCAATCTGGACGGAAGGCTTCAAAGACGGTGAAGGCGCGGGCGAGCCGGTCCGGCTGCCGCACAATCCAAAGACGATTGCGCAGCATTATGCGGGTCCCGAGGACTATGAAGGCGTGTACGGCTATCGCAAGATGCTGCCGCTCGATCCTTCGATGCGCGGCAAGCGGCTGTTCTTACAGTTCGACGGCGCGGCGCATATCGCGACGGTGTATGTGAACGGCAAGGCGCTCAAAACGCACAACACCGGCTATACCGCGTTCCGCGTGGAGATTACGAATACCGTACGTCTCGACGGAACCGACTTTGTCGCGGTGCGGCTTGATGCGACCGAGAATCCGACGATCCCGCCGTTCGGCTATGTCATCGACTATCTGACCTATGCGGGGCTCTACCGCGACGTGTGGCTTGATGTGCGAAACGAGACCTGCATTGCCGATGTGTTTGTGCAGACGCCCGATCTGAAGACGGCGAAGGTACAGACGACATTTTCCGGTGCGCAGGACGTGTGTGTGCGGCACCGCATATTGGACGGCGCAGGAAGGAGCATTGCCGAAACCGTCTACGCCGCGTCCGAGACAAAGGTCGATGCGCCCGAGGGACTGATTGCCTGCTTTGCAACGATGTATGCGGACGGCGCAAAGCCCTGGACCGATGAAGAACCTACCCTTTACACCCTCGAAACGACGTTGCTGGATACGGACATGCAACCGCTCGACGTGCAGGCCGTGCGCTTCGGCTTCCGCACTGCGGAATTCAAGGCAGACGGCTTTTATCTGAACGGCAAACGCACGTTTTTGCGCGGACTCGACCGCCATCAGGCGTATCCGTACCTCGGCTATGCCGCGCCGAAGATGCTGCAGCGCGAGGACGCGCGCATCCTTAAGGAGGAGCTCTCCTGCAATGCGGTGCGCACCTCGCACTATCCGCAGAGTCAGTATTTCATTGATGCCTGCGACGAGTTGGGGCTTTTGGTGTTCACCGAGATTCCCGGATGGCAGCATATTGGCGATGAAAACTGGCAGAAGCAGGCGATCGAAAACGTGCGCGAGATGGTTCTGCAATATCGCAATCATCCCTCGGTCGTACTGTGGGGCGTGCGCATCAACGAGAGCCGCGACAACGACAAGCTCTATACCGAGACAAACAAGCTTGCACACTTCCTCGATCCCACACGGCAGACCTCCGGCGTACGCTATCTACAAAAGAGCAGCTTCCTGGAGGATGTCTATGCGTACAACGACTTCAAGCCGTTCGATTACGACGCGCCGGTGCGCAAAAAGAGCGAGGTTGTGCCCGATCCGAATCGCGGCTATCTGATCTCCGAGCATTCGGGGCACATGTTCCCGACCAAGCCCTACGATCCGTGGAGCAAGCGGCAGGAACATGCGCTGCGTCACGCAAGGACGCTTGACGCCGCCATGGCGAGCGGCGAGCACGCGGGCTGCTTCGGTTGGTGCATGTTCGACTATGCAACGCACAAGGACTTCGGCTCCGGCGATCGCGTCTGCTATCACGGCGTGATGGACGCGTTCCGTAATCCGAAGCTCGCCGCTGCCGCGTATGCGAGCCAGGGCGACGAGATTCCGGTGCTGGAGGTCGGCACGCCGATGTGCATCGGCGACTATCCGGCGGGCGAGATCGGCAAGATCTATGCGTTCTCGAACGCCGAAAAGGTTGCGCTCTATAAGAACGACAAGCTTGTGAAAATCTTTAAGCCGATGGAGTGGAAGGGCCTCAAGCATCCGCCGTTTGATATCGACGATCTGATCGGGCAACTGCTGATCAGCGAGGAGGGCTTCTCCGGCAAGAAGGCTGAACTGTTGCACGATTCGCTGCAATCCGCCGCGCACTACGGCGTGGACAAGATGCCCCTGAAAGACAAGATGCGCATGCTCTATGCGATGAAAAAGTATCATCTGACTTACGCCGATGGCGAGGAGCTTTACGGCAAGTATGTCGGCAACTGGGGCGGCACGGTCAGCGGTTGGCGCTTTGACGCAATGAACGGTGACAAGGTCGTTGCGTCTGTCACCTGCCGTCCGTCGAAGAAGCTGCATACGGAGGTTCGGGTCAGCCATACCGCACTCGCAGAGGGCGAGGGCTACGACGCTGCGGCGGTGCGCGTGCGCATCCTTGACGAGAACAACAACCTTGCGCCGTACGCGCAGCTGCCGGTGCAGTTCAAGGTCTCGGGCGATCTTGCGTTGGTCGGTCCCACCGTGTCGACCGCCGAGGGCGGCATGACCGGCACATATGTCAGAACCATCGGGCACGGCGGAACGGGTACGCTGACGATATCTACGGAGCAGACTGCTCCGGTCACCATATTGTTTACGATTACGGAGGAGAAATGAGCATGGAACGTATCATGGAGTACACGATTCAAACGGCAAGCGGCGCTTCGATCACCGGCAAAACAGAGGCAAACGGCGTCTTGCATGTGGTCGAACCGCTTCAAAACGCGGTGATCGCGTCCGTACGGGCGACGATCAAGCTGTCGGTTTCAGACACGACGCGCATCTTCCATAACGGCTACCAGAACTGGACTTACAGCACGGAGTTCGACAGGACCGGCCGCACCAAGGGCCTCAAGCACCTGCCGTGCTTCTTGCGCGGGGCGTTCGGGATTAACCGTTACGGCGACTATCATTTTGTGAACTATCCCTACAAAAAGGGCGTCACACACGGCGAATCCTGGTGCTATTTCCGCGACGGCGAGCGGTTTTTGCTGTTCGGTTCGCTCGACGAAATGCCCGGCTACACGCTGTTTCAATACGACGCGAACAAGGGCGAGCTGACCGTTGAACGCGACTGCAAGGGCATGCGCATCGACGGCGATTTCCATGCGTTCGATCTCTATATCGCCGAGGGCACGGAGCAGGAGGTCTTTGACGGTTGGTTCAAAGAGATGGGCGTCAGGCCGTTGACCGACAGGAAGCTGTTCGGCTATTCGAGCTGGTACAACCGCTATCAGGACATCAACGACGCGACAATCACCGATGATCTAATCGGCGCAAAGGCGCTTCTCAAAAAGGGCGACCTCTTCCAGATTGACGACGGCTGGGAAGCGTTTGTCGGCGACTGGCTCGAAACCGATCCAAAGAAATTCCCGAACGGCTTGAAGGCTTCCGCGGACGCGATCCACGAGGCGGGTTTCCTTGCGGGACTGTGGCTTGCGCCGTTTGTGGCACAGAAGGGTTCCAAGCTCGTTGCCGAGCATCCGGACTGGCTTTTAAAGCATAACGGCAAGCCGTGGTCGGACGGCAGCAACTGGGGTGGCTTCTGGTCGCTGGATATCGACAATCCCGAGGTCGTCGCGTATGTGCGTAAGGTGCTTGATCGCGTGCTGCACGAATGGGGCTTCGATCTTGTCAAGCTCGACTTTCTCTATGGCGCGGCGCCGTTCGGCACCGAGACCGAATCGAGAGCGGCGCGCATGATCCGCGCAATGGACATTCTGCGCGACGCCTGCAAGGGCAAGATGATTTTGGGCTGCGGCGTGCCGCTGTGGCCGGCGTTCGGCAAGGTCGAATACTGTCGTGTCGGCTGCGATGTCGGGCTCGACTGGAACGATACGAAACTCATGCAGATCACGCACCGCGAGCGCGTCTCCACCAAGCAGTCGATTGAGGACACGGTGTTCCGCCGTCAGCTGACCCGCCGCGCGTTCATGGGCGATCCGGACGTGTTCTTCCTGCGCGAGCAGAACTGCAAGCTGACACCGGAGGAGAAGGAGAAGCTCTATACGGCAAATGCGCTTCTGGGCGGCTTCCTTCTGACCTCCGACGCGCTGAACACCTACACCGAGGAGCAGAAGGCGCAGTTCTCCGCGGTTCGCCGCCTCGCAGAAGAGGCGAAGGATGTTCGCGTCGATGCCGACGACGGCGTCATGCTGCACTATTCGCTTGACGAACAGCCGCACACGCTGCGCATCCTGTAATCCCGCACCGGCAGGATCCTCCGGCTCTCCCGGAGGATCTTTTGCGTTCAGTCATCCATTTGCGAAAAAACCGGAGGCCTTCACTGCTTTCCGGGTGACAGAACATCTGTAAACAACTCACCTGAGACGATCCCGGTGTAACAAAAAAACCGCGCTGTTCGGGCGCGGTTCTGTTTTCGTATTCCGTTCAGTTCTTGGTCGGAAGCATTTTCGAGATCGTGCCGACAAAGCCGGAAAGCGGCATCGTCTGCAGCATCACGCGACCCGGACCGGTGACGACCGTGTTGAACAGACCTTCGCCGCCGAACAACGCGTTTTTCACACCTTTGACCGTTTCCACGTCCATCGTGCAGCTCGCGTCCATCAGCGCGACATAGCCGGTGTCGATCACAAGCTTCTCGCCTGCCTGCAGATTATACTCGATAACGCTGCCGTCGATCTCCACAAATGCAATACCTTTGCCGGTGAGCTTCTGCATGATAAAGCCCTCGCCGCCGAAGAACCCGACCATACCTTTCTTTTGGAAGAATGTCGAAAGCTCTACGCCTTCTTCCGCCGCAAGGAAGCCGCTCTTCTGCACGACGACCGGATGCGCCGGATCGACCTCCACCGCCCGGATCGCGCCCGGGAAGCTCGATGTAAATGCGATCATACCGTCGCCCTGTGCCGTATAGCGGTTCAGGAACAGCGATTCGCCCGTGAACATGCGGCCGAACATCTTGCCGACGCCGCCACCGGTCGTTTCCATCTTCATGTTCGGGCTCATCCAACTCATCGCGCCGGATTCCGTGATCATCGTTTCGCCGTTCTGCAGCTGACAGATTACGACCGGCATCGGTTCGCCTTTGATTTCATACTTCATGTTGTGTTCCTCCTATGTTTATTTGATTGAAAGAGACGACGCCTCTTTGCAGACCGTTTCAGTCTCGCCGTCGGGACGCGCGAAAAGCATACAGCCTCAGGCGTGAAGATCCGAAGATGCGGCGGAAAGTAGTAAAAAGCCTGTCGAGACGAATCTCAACAGGCTGTGTCTTATTCTGTGTAGGTTGTCATTCTGCGGATCAGGTCGAAGCAGAGCTCAAAGATGTCCGCACGGTTTTCGTCCATCACATGCTCAATCACCACGTCGTTGACGACGCCGGTCATGCCGGTGCAGTAGTTGGTGATCAGTCCCAGCGCGGCATATTCCATGCCGAGGTCGCGGCACAGCGGCGCTTCTGGGATGATCGTCTGTCCGACGACCTGGCCGCCGAGAATTCGCATCGCGCGGGTTTCCGCCGCCGTCTCAAAGCGCGGGCCCTCCATGCAGGCATAGACGACGCGACCCGAGTACGGGAAGCCGTGCTGCAGAATCAGCTCTTCGAGCGTATCGTTCAGCGCGCTGCTGAACACATTTTCCATACCGGTGTGCAGGTCCTTGCGGTGTTCGCGCTCGAACGACGCATAGCGCATCTTGGTGAAATCGAGGAAGTCGCTGATCAGGCAATACTCGCCGAGCTGCAGCGCATAGTCGCAGGCGCCGACCGAGGTTACGCCGATGACGTGGGTCACGCCGATCTGATGCAGCGCATAGATGTTGGCGCGATAGTTGATGTAGCCGGGGTCGTTGGCGTACAGAACGCCGTGGCGGGAGAGGAAGATAACCTCGTTGCCCTCTTTGAGCTTGCCCTTAAACACGACGACGTCACCGTAAGGCGTGGACACTGCCTGCTCCTTATAGCGGATCGGCATCGTCTCGATGTTGGTACCGCCGATGATCGCGATTTTCATTTGAGAGACTCCTCCGTACAAAATTTGCATCTTTATCATAGCACAGAAATCGACAAAAAACAAGCAAACACGGCAATATATACGATAAAAATCAAATCCGGTCGAATGCGCGGGTGCGTTACAAATTGATTACATTTTGATTACATCGGCGTAGTTGCTTTATATGCTATACTGAAAACAGAAAACATAAAGGAGACACGCTATGAAACGGCGGCTGATCGTTCTTCTTGCGGCGTTGCTGCTTTGCGCCTGCATTCCCACGCCGAACGAACCGGTTGTGATCGGCAAGGATCAGACCGGTATGATCGAAAAGGCAAAATCGGAGATCGTGCCGGAGCAGCGCGCGTTGACGATGAAGGCGCGCCTCGGCGTACCGGACCGGCTGACATATTCCTATCACAAGGGGTATCTCTCCATCGACGTCGACGCTGAGGTGATCGTGCCGGACGGGGAGCTGCCGATCGTGCGCGTGTTTCCCGCAGACTTCGATCAACAGACCGTTACGGTGTTCTGGAATGTGCTGGTCGGCGACGTGCCGATGACCGTTGTTGTGCAGGACGAAACCAAAGAAACCATATTGGCGCGCATCGATTGGTTGATGCAGATTTCGGAGGGCAATCCGGAAAACTACGGCTATAAGGATCGCGCGGACGTCGAACAGCGGATTGCGGCGCTTTGGGAGCGCTATCGCGAAGCGCCGGAAGCGAACAGCGGCATTCATTCGGACGGCACGCTGCAAAAGCAGACGCAGGTCAACGACAAGGGGCAGGTACTCTGGTCGCGCACGTCGCTATACACCGAATCGGTCGAGACAGGCTATCGGTTTTCGGTGTTCAACAACCGCGACAACCAGACGACGGTCAAGGTCCCGCTGTACGACGAGCTGGGAAACGAGAACGGATACGCGATGACGGAGGTCGTAAAAAGCGCGCAGCTGACCTTTATCAAGAACAACGAGCCGCAGGCGCCGTGCTATGTCTGGGATCAAAAGCTCGGCGTCGACGATCCGCGCCCCGATAAGGTTGATGAAAACCTGACGATCGCGCCTAAGGATGCGATCGTGTTCGCCGAAAAGCTCCTTGCCGATACAGGCGTTGCGGACGACTATGCGGCGCGGCATGTCTTTTTGATCAGGAACTACGAAGGCACCGTCTATGCGTACCGCGTGGTCTGCGAGCATCTCTGTCGGGGGATTCCCGTGCTGATGACCGGCAATCTGCACGAAGGCGAGAACGACTCTTTCGGGGAAGATACGGAATTTGCACAACGCTGGGATTACGAAAACCTGTACATCGACGTCAACGACGGCGGCGTCTACTGTGTGCAGTTCCTTTCACCGCTTGCGATCGGGGACGTCGTGGTCGAGGCGTCGAATCTGTTGCCGTTTGCAAAGATTCGGCAAATCATGAAAAAGATGTTCCCGATCCGGTACGAAAACGAGACAAAGGATTATTTGGGTACGAACACGGACTGGATGTTCGAAAAGAAGATCGACCGCGTTGAGCTCGGGCTTTGGCGCATCCGCGAGCAGAACAGCATCGAGCGCGGTCTGCTGGTGCCGGCCTGGGTGTTCTATGCAAACACAAAGCAAGCGCAGCTGCCGCTCGCGGAGGCATTCGGCGTTACGGAAACCTACGAGGCGGTGTTGATCATCAACGCCGTCGACGGCAGCATTATCGACCCCGCAATGGGATATTGAGCCGCTTTCAGTGCGCGCGGCACAACAGCGGGATTGCTTCGTTGAGCGTTTTCAAAACCGCATCGGGCGCGAAGGAGAGCTGCGGCGTCGGGTCGACGAGATCCGGCACGCAGATCGTGTGAAAACCGCCTGCGTGCGCGGCGCAAAGCCCGTTATAGGAATCCTCAAACACGACGCAGTTTTGCGGCGCGGTTTTCAGCGACTTTGCCGCCAGCAGAAAGATTTCGGGATTCGGCTTGCCATACGTGACCTGATCGCCGGTAATCATTGCGTCGAAATATCGGAGCGTGTCGGTCCTTTCAAGATAGATCGTCGCAATCGGGCGCGACGTGCCGGTGGCAAGCGCGATGCGATATCCGTCCGCCTTCAGCGCATCCAGGAGCGCGTACAACCCGGGCTTGACGGGCATGCCGTGCGTTTCGATCTCGCGCTGCATCCATTCGGCGACAAGCTCTGTACAGTACGCGGGCGTGATCTTTGTGCCGAACAGCTCGGGAAACAGCCGTACAAAGTCCGCATGGTTGCAGCCGAGCGTGCGCAGGATGCCCTCCATCGGGAAATCCACGCCGGTTTTCGGCCCGACGTATTCCAGAAGCGCGCGCATATAGAGCCGTTCGGTATCGAACATCAATCCGTCCATATCAAAGATCGCAGCGTCGTGCATAGGTGCCTCCGAGGTCTTTTTTTCATTATACCGAAACTGTACGCATTTTGCAACGTCGCTTGACAAGCGCCGCCGCGGTTTGTACAATGAAATCAGAACAGATAAGGAGTTTCTATGGAACAGGTTGCCGCTTTATTTGACAAACAGCCGCAGTCCGCGCCCGAGACGCTTCGCATGAAGCGCACCTACAACCGCGCGGGGCTTTCGGTCGTCACCTTGTACGGCGCGGTCAGCATGTCGACGCCGATCGCGTCAGCGCTGATCGGTATGCTGGCCGTCTGCCTCTTTTTCTTCCGGTTGCTGCCGCCGTTCGAAATCGAGCGGTATTTGCACACGCCGGGGTATCTGATGGACTATATCGGCAGCCTGAACGGCTCCGGCGTGATTGCGTCGATGCTTGCGGTGTTTCTGCTCGTGCAGGCGTGCGCGTGGATCGTCGGCTTTGTGCTGATGCGGCTTGTGCTGCCGAAGGGCACGCCGATCCTCAAGCGCAGACTGTCGTTCGGACAGTTCCTTGTGATCGCGCTGATGTGCTTCGGCGTATGGGGCGTCGGCGCGGCGCTCGGCAATCTCTCGGCGTTCTTCGGCGTCGAGACGCAGAACATATTCTCCGTGGAAATGCTCGGTGCAGAAGCGCTTCCGTTTCTGGTATACGCCGTGATCGGCGCGCCGATCGTCGAGGAGCTGACCTTCCGCAAGGCGCTGTGCGACCGGTTGCACGACACACATGAGGGATATGCCGCGGTAATCTCCGGTCTGTTGTTCGGTCTGATGCACGGCAATCATCAACAGTTCTTCCTTGCGTTTTTCATCGGCATGCTGTTCGCAATGGTCTATCAGCGCACCGGCCGCATCGTCTACACGATGCTGCTGCACGGCATGATCAATTTCACCGCCACGCTGCCGGAGTTCTTCTCGCTCGCAGGTGTCGACATCAATCTCGGTTGGAACATTGCCGTCGGTGCGCTGATCCTTGCGGGGCTCGTCGTGTTGCTCGTTAAGCGCAAGGACCCCATCCTGCATGCCGCGCCGTGCGTCGTGCAGGACGCAAACAACGCGGTTTACCGCAACCTCGGGATGCGTATCGTGCGCGTTGCGGCGCTCGTGCTGATCGGGGTGCAGGGGATCATCCTGATTTTTGCGGCGATGGCGCAATCCGGATTCGAGCACTGGGCGCTCTGCCTCATCGACTTGATTCCGCTGACGCTCGTGTTTTTGACCGTGTTCCTGCTGCCGGCGTTTACCAAGTGCTATGAACGCGATTTTTCAAAGCTGCATCCGAAAGACTGCACGGAGGAGGCGGGCGTATGACAATTCTGGAAGCCATCGATGCGCGGCATTCGGTGCGCGCCTATACGAAACGACCGATCGACGGCGCGGTTCTGGACGCGCTGCAAGCCGAGATTGATGTCTGCAACCGCGAAAGCAGGCTTTCGATGCGCCTTGTTTTGAACGAGCCGAAAGCGTTTTCCACGCTGCTTGCGCATTACGGCAAGTTCGAAAACGCGATCAACTATATCGCGCTGATCGGTAGAGACGGGGCGGATTTTCAGGAGCTTTGCGGCTACTGGGGCGAGCGGCTCGTGCTGTACGCCGAAACGATCGGTCTGAACACCTGCTGGGTTGCGGGATCGTATAAGAAATCTGAGGTAAAGGGGCTTTTGCAGGACGGCGAAAGCCTTGCAGCCGTCATTTCGATCGGCTACGGCGCAAAGCCGGGGCATGCGCACCGCAGCAAAACGTTTCGACAGGTCACTGAGACGAAGGGGTTGGTGCCGCAGTGGTTCCGCGACGGCGTGGAGGCGGCGTTGAAAGCGCCGACCGCAATCAATCAGCAGCAGTTCCGCTTCATCTCGGACGGGGAAGGGAACGTGCAGGCAAAAGCGTTGCTTGGACCGTACGCGAAGATCGATCTCGGCATCGTGAAATATCATTTTGAACTTGCATCGGGGAGGAAGCTTATCATCGGTCATGCAGCCGAGTAACACTGAACAGCGGCGTCTGATGCTCACCGAGCCGATCGGGCGGCTGCTGTTCAAAAAAGCATTGCCGACGGTCATCATTCAGCTGATCACCGTCATCTACAACACCGCAGACACGTATTTTGTCGCCAAGGTCGGCACGAGCGCGTCGGCGGCCGTCGGCGTTGTCTTTTCTCTGATGGCGATCATTCAGGCAATCGGCTTCGGTATCGGCATGGGCGCAAACAGCCTGATCAGCCCGTCGCTCGGCGCAAAACGCGAACAGGATGCCAACGTCTACGGCAGCACAGCGGTCCTCATGGGGCTTGTGATGGGCTTGCTGCTCTCGGTGTTCGGTCTGATCTTTCTGCATCCGCTTTTGCGGCTGATCGGCGCGAGCGAAACCGTACTGCCCTATGCCGCGCAGTATGCAAAGTACATCCTGCTTGCCGCACCGTTCATGTGCGTTGCGTTTGTGCTGAACAGCATCCTGCGTGCGGAAGGACAGGCGCTGTATTCCATGATCGGCATGTCGACAGGCGGCATTCTGAACCTGATCCTCGATCCGATCTTCATCTTCGTTCTGCACCGCGGAATTGCGGGTGCGGCAATCGCCACAATGATCGGGCAGCTGGCGGGATTTGTCATCCTTGCGACGTTCTTCCTGCGTGATCGCAGCATCGTCAAGCTGCGTCTGCGGTTTCTTTCCAAAAAGCCGGTCACATACTGGCGAATCCTGCGCACCGGTGCGCCGACGTTCCTGCGACAGGGGCTTGCAAGCCTGTCCTCAACGCTGTTGAACGTGCAGGCAAAGGCGTTCGGCGACGCAGCGGTTGCGGCAATTTCGATCGCAAACAAGCTTTATATGCTCGTGCGCAATGTCGTTATCGGCGTCGGACACGGGTTTCAGCCGATCGCGGGATACTGCTTCGGCGCGAAGCGCTATTCGCGCGTCAAGAAGGTCTTTTGGCGGGCAACGTCTGCTGCGTCGCTGATTTGTATTGCGATCGCGATACCGGTGTATTTCTTCCGTGCGCCGATCATGGCGTGGTTTCGTGACGATCCGGCGGTCATTGCGATCGGCAGCGATATGCTGCGCTTCCTCTGCCTGTCGATTCCGTTGATGGCATATTCGACGTTTGTCAATCAACTCTATCAATCGCTTGGCTTTTCTGCGGGCGCGTCGTTTCTCGCGTCGTGCCGGCAGGGGCTGTTTTTTCTGCCGCTCGTGTTTATACTGCCCGCCGCCTTCGGCGTGACCGGTATCGAATCGGTGCAGGCTGCAGCGGACATCCTGACGTTTTTCATCTCCATCCCGTTCCATATCTTCTTTTTCAAAAAACATCTTTCCGAACCGGACATCGTGGATTAAGCATCCCCGCTTTCACTCGAATAATATATTTTCAAAACAATGCAGCACTTTTGCATGTTGCGTTGTTTATATAGGCAGAAAGGTAAATAGAGGGGGAACCGAAATGATATTGCTGCTGTTGACGTTAGACAGCGAAGCGGATCGCGCCGTGTTGGCCGATCTGTTTGCAAAAAACTATCATCGCATGAAACGCACGGCGATGGGAATTCTTTGCGATTCGAACACGGCAGAGGATGCCGTGCAGGACACGTTCGTGCGTTGCATCAAGCATTTTGACAAGCTCAAAGCGCTGCCGGACGATGCGCGTGCGCTTTATCTTGTAACGGCTGTGAAGCATAACGCATTGAATCGCAGAAAGCAGAGCGCGGCGCATAGAAGCATCCCGTTGGATACGCTTAATATCATCGATCAAACCGCAACGGTTGAAGAGCGGGCGATCCAAACGCTTACGGTCGAGGAGCTTAAGGAAGCCTTCAAGCGGCTGCCGGACAGTCTGAAAGATGTCCTGCGCTATAAATACCTGTTGGATTTGAACGATAGGGAGATCGCTGAAGCGCTCGGCGTCACCAAGAGCACCGTGCGTGCGTATTTGACGCGTGCGCGGCATGCCATACTCGAACTGTGCAAGGAGGAAGAACATGCGTAAGAGACAGATTGACAAGCTGCTGAAAACAGCAATCATAGAGGAAGCGGAAGAACAAGGTGCGCTTTGGGAACAGGAACCCGTCATCGCGCCGATTCCCGAGGAATCGCAAACGCGTTTCGACGCTGCGCTGGACGGCACCAAGCGTACGCGTACATACGAATTTGCGGATGAACCCGCACCGGCGCCGAAACGCCGTGTGTTGATCCCGATCCTTTCGGCAGGTCTTGCGGTTCTCGTATTGGGCATCGGTATTGTAATCGGTGTCAACAACGCTGCCAACAGCAACACCAAACCCGCGGCATCGGTCGAACCGATCGCAACGAACGTTTCGACCTTTGAGCCGACGTCGACGGAGCCGACGCCATGGACGGGAGACGGGCATTGGTACAATTTCCTCCAAAGTACCGACAGCAGCTTAATCAGCTCGCTTAATGTGCGCTATTTTGCGCTGCATGGGCCGTATTTCGTCACGCCGGAGAATGCGGTTGCGATCGGAAACGTCAAGGGCGTTCCGATGGCCGTCAAGATATACACCAACGATCCCGAAGAGCGCATCATCTGGTCGTATTCGGAACACTTTTGGGGTATGTTCATCAAAGAAGGCGTGCAGCTGCCGGAACCCGATTCCGAAAACGGCGATTTCGCGTTCAGCGATGCGCTGTTCCGCACAAGTCCCGTTGATATCGTAGCGTTCGATGTGTTTTCCGAAGAGGCATGTGCGGAAACACGCGCGCTGCTGCAAACGGAGCACGCCGAAGAGTCGGTTTCTACAGAAGATCTTGAATACGGTCCGGAGATTGATTTGGTATTTCGGGATGCTGAGATTCCGCATCTAAGATATTGGCTGTCGTTGAGCGTGTGCCGGTATCATGAACGTCTGGTCATGGTGGAATGGAAGCTGAGCGGGGAATCGTGGAACACGGAGATTATAGCAGATATCGCTCCCGATTCCGCACTGTATCGCGAATATCTCGCATGGGAGCAGGCGACACAGGAAGAGGTGTCGGCGGAAAGAAAAACCGTATATGCGGCGACCGCTGCGGAATTTCTTGCTGCGATCGGGTCGGATACGGAGATTGTTCTGACCGGTGAGACTTATGATTTGTGCACGGAAGCGGGGCAGGTCGGTATCGTTCAGGTGCAAAATCAGAAGCGGCTGAAGATTACAGGAACCGGCACAACCGTGCTGAAGAACGCCTCAATTTCCGCAGAGGGCTGCACGGAGCTTGTGCTTGCCGGAATCATTTTCGAGAAAAGCACGGAAGATGCCGTGGCATTGAAAGAGTGCTCCGATACGCGCATCGAAAACTGTACGATTCGCGACGGCGTCTGGCCGTCCTACGGGGTCAATATCGACGATTGTTCCGGTATTGCAATCTCGAACTGCACGATTGAGGGCTGCAATTCGGCAATCTATGCATGGCAAGGGAAAGCACTTTCCGTTACGGACAGCGAGATCAATGATTGCGGCACGGCGCTGTGCCTTTCCGGCTGCGAAGACGTTTCCGTTTCCGGTTGTGCAATGCACGATTGCTGGTCGTATGAAGAACCGCAGTCCGACGACGAAGAGCAGGGCGATGCAACGTATTGGATTCAGATCGACGGCAAGAGCAGCGGTGTGCGGTTTGAGGACTGCGAGCTTTACGGGAACAAGTGCACATTCCTGTTTGGCGTCTATTCGAGCAGCGATATGCGTTTTTCGAATCTGAAACTGCATGATAACGACGTGGATGTGCTCTTTGGGCTTGACATGATAGACGGCGAAACCGGTGCAACTGTTACGCTCTCGGACTGCGAAATCCACAATAACCGGGTTGGCACATGCTTCTATGCCTATGCCGATGCATCGACGGCGGAGATCACACTTTCCGGAACGACGCTGCGCGACAACCGCATCGATCGGCTGTTTGATCTCACCCACGGCGGGGACTACACGGTTTTCGGATGTGCATTGATCAACAATACCGTCGAAACCTGCTTCCTGTATGATGCGGATGTCGCGGACGCGTCGTACGGTTCCGTGCACGACCGCGACGGAAACACGCTCAGCGAGGCGGAGCTTCTTGCCATGCAGCCGTAACGGCAGATTCAAGCGCAGATAGAATTACGAAAAAAGGCGGTCATCGACCGCCTTTTGCCGCATGTATTATTGGTAGATTTCCATGATCGTGCCGCTGTTCCAGTAGTCCTCCATGATCTCCGTGATCTTTTGATACGGAGGGAAGTGCCTGAAGCAGTCGAAAAGCGTTTGCGCCTGCCGATCGATCACGGCGATTTCTTCCGCGGTTTTCGCTTCCTCCCGACGCATCCAAAGCATACAGATCAGCTTGTCGATGCAAAGGTCTTCCGCGCATTCGATGTTTTTGATGCGTTCTTCGCCGGACTTGATCGTCGCCGCGATCTCATAGTACATAAAGTGTACGGCGGGAATTTTTTCGAGATACAGCTCCGCCATCGCCTGTTCGCCCATCTTATGGTACGTTTCCGCCATAGCACGGTATACGTCGATGCGGTTGGCATCGTCCTTGGTGCAGTTCAGAATGCGTTCTCCGGTCTCAATGATCTCCGCGTTTCTCGAGCCGTCAGCGTTCTGCTCCTCCATATCCTCCAGAATGCAGGTCAGAAGCAGATCGTTGTTCGGGTATTTCTCGAGCGCTTTCCGAAGGATCGCTTCCGATCTTGCGGGATCCTTGCCGCCGCGTCCGCTTTCGATGAGGATTTGTTCAATTGCCGCATCGAGCTTGCTCTGATCGAAGTCAAGCAGGCTGTCGAGCGAGGTGCCGAAGAAGATCGCGAGCTTTGGCAGCATATCGATATCGGGCGCGGATGCGCCGGTTTCCCATTTGCTGACCGCCTGAGAGGAAATGTGCAGATAGTCCGCAAGCTCCTCCTGCGTCATGCGTTTTTCTTTTCGCAATTCTCTGATTTTAGCGCCGATGTTCATATGGTTGTTGCTCCTTTGTTGTTCTTGTAACCGGTTCGATATGAGTATACCGCCGGACACGGAATGTGTCCATATGAAACTGTTTGGATATGATACAACCAACAGTTGAGTTTTCGGGAGCAGAAAAGGCGGTCATCGGCCGCCTTCTGAATCCTTTCGTTATGCCTTGTGCGTTTCGTTGTACTTCTTGATGCCGAGCGCCAGAAGGTCCATTGCGCGTTCCAGCTTATCCTGCTTCAGAATATACGCGATGCGGATCTCGTTCCTGCCCTTGCCCGGCGTGGCATAAAAACCCTCGCCCGGGGCGAACATGACGGTGTCGCCGTGGTCGTCAAAATCGGTCAGAAGCCACTTCTGGAACGTGTCGGCGTTGTCCACCGGCAGCGCCGCCATCATATAGAACGCGCCTTCGGGATCCTTGACCACGACGCCGGGGATCTCCAGAAGCTTCTGATAACAGGTGTCGCGGCGGAGCTTGTATTCCTTGCGGACCGCTTCAAAGTATTCGGGACCGACGTCATAGAGCGCGGCGGACGCGACCTGATCGAGCGTCGCGACGGACAGACGCGCCTGACAGAATTTCAAGAGACTCTGCTGCAGGTCCTTGTTGCGGGTGATGATCGCGCCGATACGTGCGCCGCACGCGGAGAAGCGCTTGGAGACGGAGTCGATGATGACCGCGTTTTCCGCGAGCTCGGGGAACTGTCCGATCTTCGCCATCTTTTCGCCGCCGTAGACGAATTCGCGGTAGACCTCGTCGCCGATCGCATAGATGTTGTGCTCCTTCGCAAAGTCCGCGATCGTGCGGAGTTCTTCGGGCGTCAGGACCACGCCGGTCGGGTTGCCGGGGTTGGTGAACATGATCGCGCGGGTGTTCTCGTTGTAC
>JAEEGL013475424.1_pt1 | contig 16756 bp, 16 predicted proteins | sample 9134231 | NCBI WGS metagenome assembly JAEEGL01 (sample SAMN16246548, study PRJNA631951) | gut metagenome | biome: gut microbiome; feature: rumen; material: fiber-attached | host: Bos | place: Iran: Karaj | collected 2018-10
CTGGCAGAGGGAGAGACGGTCTCATTCACTGCCACTTACATCACAAGGGAATATGCCTTGGAGGACGGTATACGCGTCAGTAGCACACCGGTCTCCACGACGGAAGACGACGTGACAGGACTCGCTGTCTGGAGCGTCAGGAGCGGAGCACGGTATGTCACCGACAGAGGGACGGGAGTCTTCGGATGGGCTTCCGGCCCGGGCACGGCCGCCATCGAAGCCAGCTTCAACAACTGCTCCGACACCGCTGAGGTCAACACTCTCGCACACGAAATCGAGTATTCCTCCGAGTATGAGTACGAACTGGTCGTAAGCCCCAGCTCAGCCACGCTGGAGGAAGGAGGAGCTGTCTCGTTCACAGCCACTTACATCACAAGGGAATACGCCTTGGAGGACGGTATACGCGTCAGCAGCGCACCGGTCTCCACGACGGAAGACGATGTGACAGGACTCGCAGTCTGGAGCGTCAGGAGCGGAACCAGGTATATCAGCAACGAGGGGACGGGAGTCTTCGGATGGGTTTCCGGACCCGGCACGGCTGTCATCGAGGCCTCCTATGGCGGTTGCTCCGACACCGCCGAAATCAATGCTTCCGAACCTGATCCGGTCCCCTCCCTGACCGCATCTGTTTCCGTCCAAGACACCTGGGGCGGAAACGAGTACCCCGTCACACTCACGTACGATGACGGCCGCGGTCACCTGACCGACGTATCTTCACTGGCCGCCTGCACACAACTGGACTTCACCGGAGGCATTCCTTCCGGTCTTCTGGAATGGGACGGAGGTCATATCGTAGCCGAAGACTGGTGGGGCATGTCCGGAGCCTGGGTGACATCGTCTCCCGCATATTCCATGACCCTGTCTTATGAAGGGCTGTCAGTGGAGATTAGCGGCACGATGCACGGATTCACCGGAGCGGAGATATCCCTTGGGAAGGACGTCTGGCACTACAGGGAAGTGGAGGACAATGGCTGGAGCACTCCGCCGGTAACGATAATGCTGACAGGTTCAGAAAGGCTGGAAGTCACAGACGGCATCCGCTATGTCGACAGTGATTACGTGCTTGGCAACGGATACATCGGACTGGGCACCGGCATCCCCCTGTACGTGGAGTTCACCGACCCTTCGAACGGATACGGAAGGTCCGGAAGTACCGAATTCGACGTGATTACGAACGTCGTCTCCCTCCACGCATACATCAATGTCTACTTCATGTCCGGGGCATCGGGCGAAACCGTTTCCATAAGCAACGCTTCAACGGTCAGCGGAGCATTCTTCGGTGTCGTCGGCATCACCGGCATAACGGATGGATATCCGCCCTACGGTCTGGTCGTACAGCAAAGCATCTGGTACGTGGACTACCGCGGGGAAACGCACAGCGTCACTTCGCAGTATGGCCAGGACGATGACGCGGACGACATAAGCATATCGGATGAGTGGAGCCTTGAAAACCAATGGGATGCAAGCATCAGGCGGGGCGAGACACATCTGATAGGAATCGACGTCAACGGATTCTCCGCATCGTGGCAATGGGGCTACGTCGGGGGCTGATGACGCCACTCATAAAGTTTAAGTTTAGGTTAGTGCGGGGCCGTCGTGAGACGCCCCCGCCCTTTTATCTCAGAAAACGCGGTTTTCTAATATACGATCCTTACAGCAAAAGACTGGCGGCCGTCCACAAGACCTTCGACATAGAAGACGCGGCCGTCCGCGACGGGCTCTTCCGCGATGAAAAGCTCCACCTTGTCGCCGAGACGGGTCTCGCGGTTGAAATTGACTGCGACCTCGCTGACCTGATGGGTCGAGGCAAACTCCTGGTCGATGCTGTCCATAGCCCAGACCACATACTTGACGTTATTGGTATGGCCGTTGAAATCGGTATCGGAGTAACGGACCGTGTGTTCACGGACGAATCGCTTTTCCAGACCGGCGGGGATGACGACACGGGGAGCCCTTTCCTCCACGGCGTTCTCCGTGTTCTGTGCTTTGGGATCGACGAAAGCCGGAAGTGCATCATTGCGGACGAAAGAACGGTTCTGCATGTCCAGCACGACCCAGGAACTGGTGCCCACGACGGCACGTACTCCGTCTGCGCCGAGCAACTCATAGTCGCGCAGGAACACCAGGCCTTCCTGCCCCTTGTGCCAGGTATTCATCGTTAGATGTTCACGCCATATTACCGGCCTGAGGAACTTGAAATACATCCTGTAAAGGACCCATCCCAGATGGGAGGCGTTCATCACGTCAAAACCGAAACCGAGCTCCTGTGAGCCCTGGAGAGCCATGTCCTGGGCTACATCCATGAAGGCTGAAGCCCGCAGGCGGTAATCGTCGTCCGCCATGAAGCACGGGACGACGAAACTTCTTGTAGTCTTGTCCATCTGCGTTTCAGATAGAGAGGATGCTCAGGACATTGATGAGCTCCTTGTCTATGGGATGGTTGATCTTGACTGCCCGGGCGATGGGGACATAGACGATCTTGTCATCCTTGATGCCGATCATGACGTTGCGCTGGCCCTCGTTGAAGGCCTCGATCGCCGCGACGCCCATGCGGCTCGCCAGGATGCGGTCGTATGCCGTAGGCTTGCCTCCGCGCTGAAGGTGTCCGAGGATGGAGACGCGGACGTCGTACTGGGGATACTCCTTGCGGACGCGCTCGGCGTAATGCATGGCACCTCCGTCCTTCTCGGAGACAAGTACTATGCTGCTGTTCTTGCTCTTGCGGATACCTCTCTCGATGAAGGAGGCGAGCTGGTCGATATGGGTGGCGTCCTCAGGGATGATGGCGGCCTCGGCGCCGGCGGCTATGGCGCTGTTCTGCGCCAGGAAGCCGGCGTCACGCCCCATCACCTCGACGAAGAATATGCGGTCGTGCGAGGTGGCGGTGTCGCGTATCTTGTCTACGCACTCGACTATGGTGTTGAGCGCCGTGTCATAGCCTATGGTGGAATCGGTGCCGTACAGGTCGTTGTCGATGGTACCGGGAAGGCCGATGACCGGGACGTCGTGCTCGCGGGCGAACTCGACGGCTCCGGAGAGCGAGCCGTTGCCTCCGATGACGACGAGCGCCTCGATGCCGAAGCGGCACATCGTCTCATAGGCCTTGTCGCGCCCCTCGACGGTACGGAAAGCCTGGCTGCGGGCGGTCTTGAGGATGGTGCCGCCACGCTGGATGGTATTGCTCACGCTCTCTGTGGTGAATTCCTTGATGTCGCCGTTGATCAGGCCCTCCCAGCCGCGGTAGATACCGAAGACTCTCATGCCGGAATAGATGGCGGAACGGGTGACGGCGCGGATAGCCGCGTTCATTCCGGGAGAATCGCCTCCCGAAGTGAGGATACCAATGGAACTGATGGTTTTCATACTGCAATAATTCTGATTGTACAAATTTAGCAAAAAGGAAAATAATGCGTAAATTTGGGAGCATAATTTATTTCCCGGACCCGGTATATGGAATACAGAAAAGCCATCACCCCCCTGATTCACCTCCTGGCATGTGCATTCCTCCTTGCAGGATGCTCTGGCGGATGGTCTCCGTCCGAAAAGGATGTCATCGGAAAGGGAAACGCGGTAATGCGCGTGCTGACCATAGAAGACCGGGAGGATTCCCTGTTCCTGCGCACCCCGTGCAAGGATTTGACAATAAAGCAGATCCGCTCTGACGAGTACGCGATCCTCGCCGGAAGGATGCTGGTCACGGTGACTTCTCCCGAACAGGACGGCGTCGGCATTGCCGGTCCCCAGGTCGGCATAGGCCGCAGGATCGTGGCCGTCCAGCGCTTCGACAAGCCGGGCGAGCCCTTCGAGGTGTATCCCAACATCCGAGTCACCGCCAGGCGCGGCGAACCCGAACCAGGCCCGGAGGGCTGCCTGTCCGTCCCCGGACGCCGCGGCGACGTCCTGCGCTGGCAGGACATCGACATATCCTATGTCTCGCCCGCCACAGGCAGGGACACGTCCGAGACCGTGACCGGCTTCACCGCCGTGATATTCCAGCATGAGACCGACCATCTCGACGGAGTGCTTTACATCGACAAGCTCGTGCCATGATTTCCGCGGTCCGATATGTATTCATACACAGTGGAGAAGGTGACGCGACGGCCCTGCGGAAGCAGGTCGTCAGGGAACTGAAGCAGATCGACCGCGGCGTCGAATACGACTTCTACGAAGCAAGGGAGCCTGAGGACGCCCTCCGTCACGTAAGCCTGTACTGCGACCTCCACCCGGAACTGCACACATGTTTCGTATCCTGCGGGGACGATACGCTGACTTCCGCAGCAGCAGCCGGCCTCATGGGAGCCGGCGAAGGCAAGACCCTTGCGGTCTTGGACCCCGCCGGCAGGAACAGTCTTGCCAAGTGCTTCGAAGGAAGGGATTTCAGCAGCATTCCCCTGCTCCTGACCGGCACTGCCACGGACATCGACATGATACGCGTGAACAACTCCTACGCGGCAAATGCCTGCACCTTCGGCCTTGACGACCTTGCTGACGGAGATGCTCCCAGCCTGCTGCAGTCCGTCTCCGCAGTCCTTAGGAGGAGTTTCCGCTCCATCCGCATTACAGTGGACGGCACGCCACTGGACACGGGTGCAGTCCTCATCTTCACCGTATCCAACGGCAGGTATTCGTCCGGTGGCATGCTCCTGGCTCCGCAGGCTGCCAACGACGACGGCAAGATGGACCTCTGTGTCGTCCGCAATATGCCGCCCACGCGTCTGATGAAGATCCTTCCCCAGCTCCTGCAGGGCAGGCTGGCCGACGAGCCCGCTTCAGCCGGGGACATCATCCTCCGCAAGGCCAAGTCCCTCCTGATAGAGTCGGCAAAGGACATCACGCTGTCCGCCGACGGGCTTCGCCTGACAGGTAAAGAATTCAACATCAGGGTCATTCCCTCTGCCGTCCGACTGGTGGTCCCGGCAAAAACCAATGAAATGCAATGAGAATACGATTCATACTTCTTGCTTTGCTCCTGACTGCAGCGGCAGTCTCCTGCAAGCGCGGTGAAGCCGCCGTGCAGGAGGAGGAATCCGTTCCTCCCATCCCTCCCATCGGCTTCAGGGCGGATGACTTCACCTGTGAAGAAAGCACGGTCCGAAACGGAGAGACCTTCACCGGCCTCATGAACCGCCTGGGTCTGGGCATGGAGGAGGCTTATACCATAGCCGAGGTCTGCGACTCCACTTTCGACGTGACGAAGATGCGCGCCGGAAATGCCGTGCGGGCCTATTCCGACTCCCTCACGCGCGCTGTGTCCTATATCGTCTATGACATGGACCGCATACGCCAGGCGGTGTTCAGGTGCAGGGATTCCGTCGCAGTCTGGATCTACGAAAAGCCCGTGACTAAGGTCCGCCGCTACGCCGACGTCAGAATCAGTTCTTCCCTTTGGGCGGACATGGCCAAGGCCGGCTCCTCCCCTGCCCTCATCATTAAACTGTCTGACATCTTCGCCTGGACCGTGGATTTCTTCGGGCTGCAGAAGGATGACCGGTTCCGCGTCATCTACGACGAAAATGAGGTGGACGGTGAGACCATCGGTATAGACACCGTCTATTTCGCCCGTTTCACGCGCGGGGATGACGAGAAATATGCCATAATGTTCGACCAGGGAGACGGAGGCAACGTCTATTGGGACGAGAAGGGAGAAAGCCTGCGCAAGGCTTTCCTTAAAGCCCCCCTTGAGTTCAAGCGCATTTCCTCCGGATTCTCATACGCCCGCAAGCATCCGGTCACCGGCCAGGTCAGGCCGCACACCGCCGTCGATTACGCCGCGCCGACGGGCACTCCGGTCGTCGCCATAGGCGACGGCACTGTGCTGAGCGCCGGCTGGGCCGGCGGGGGCGGCAACACCGTAAAGATACGCCACAACAGCGTGTACACCACCAGTTACATGCACCTGTCGAAATACGGTCCCGGCATCAAGGCCGGGGTAAGCGTCAAGCAGGGTCAGGTCATAGGCTATGTCGGAATGACCGGCACTGCCACGGGGCCGCACCTCGACTTCCGCGTATATCAGAACGGCACCGCCATCAATCCCCTTACGCTCGAATCCCCTTCGGCAGAACCCATCAGGGATGAATTCCGGGCAGCGCTCGACTCCACGTTACACGTCCGCCTCGCGGAGATGGACAGCCTCGCTACCGCGTTATGACGCTGGAACCCATAGCTTTCTTCAAGTCTCCCTTTGCCTCCAAGTTCGGCATCCCGAGGCAGAGCGGTATCGTCCCTGAGCTCAGGGGCGAGATACATTTCACGGAGAAATACCGCCGCAACGAGGCTGTCAGAGGCCTGGAAGGCTTCGACTATCTATGGATGATCTGGGAGTTTTCCGGAAGCAGGCGCGACCCTGACGCGGCCTGGCAGCCGACGGTCAGGCCGCCGCGCCTGGGCGGCAATGCCAGGCTGGGCGTCTTCGCCACCCGCTCCCCTTTCCGGCCCAATCCCCTGGGGCTCTCCAGCGTGCGCATCGCGCGCATCGATTACGACTGCGCCGACGCACCCGTCATACACGTCCTCGGAGCGGACCTGATGGACGGAACCCCCATATATGACATCAAACCGTACATCCCATATGCCGACTCGCACCCAGATGCTGCCGGCGGCTTCACCGACAGCGGGACCTGGACGCCCATCAAGGTACTGATACCGGATACCATACGCACCGATCTCGGGATACGCCTAGGCGAAGAAAGCCTGGAAGTCCTCGAGGGAGTTCTTGCCCAGGACCCCAGACCGCGGTACCAGGATGATCCGGGACGCATATACGGCATGTCTTTCTGCGGGCTGGACATCCATTTCAAAGTGGAAGCCGGCTCCCTCACGGTCACCGGCTTCGACATCATCTAGCGGTTCTCACCGCACAGTCTGGCGAAATAAGTCATCGTCTCCTCCCAGTCACGGAAACCAGGACCACCGAATGGAACCAGGGTGCCCATGAACGCATTGCCGCGGCATTCTTCCGGATGCGCATCCACGAGATAATCGCCCAGCAGGAGATCCTTGCGCGTCGTCAGCACGATCCGGTCCCAGGCCGGGACGCCGACATTGTCCTCTATCCAGGCGCGCTTCTGTTCCATGAAACTCCACCCGTCGCTTTCTCCGCTCACTACGAACTGTAGGTCGAAGCGCTGCGCGAGGAAATGCACCGCCTTGAGCATTGCGCTGGCGGCCTCACCGCTCCGGCGGTACCGCAGCACGTCGTCGAAGGCCAGCAGCACGCTCGGACGCGAGACTCCGCGCTGCCTGTCGTCAATCCACTGGATGACGGGCAGCACCGAATGCAGGAGCGCGGAATCATTCAGGCTGTGTTCCCCGTCGTAGCCTATGCACTGGGGATAATATGCACGGGTCAGGTCGTGGGTGAAGACAAGCGTGTCGCGGCTTCCGAAAAGGGCGAAGACGCGCGTCAGTTCATCACCGAAAGCACCCGAAAAACAGTGGGAGGACACTTCACGGAATTCGTCGAGAAGGCCTTTGGTCACGAGGAAATCCTTCTGTCCGTCCTCACGGGGATTGTGGAACTCCTTGCGGCCTAAACCATTGTTTTTCAAGATGGTATCCGCCAACTGGAAGGCAGGGTTGACCAGTATGCGGTCGATGCCGTACAACTGCTCGGCATACATGCCCCCCATCGAGGTCCCGATTATAAGGTCCGGGCGGCGCTGCTCCACGATGCTGCGCAGGAGGGCGAGGGCCTCGTGCGGCCCGACCGGCAGGTCGGGCGCGAGGACCTCCGCCTCCGGCAGCAGGACGCGCAGCGAGCGCGCCGTCCCGCTGCGTCCGCTGGAAGCGAATCCGTGTACGAAAAGCACTGTCTTGCCGGACATGAGCGACGGCCGCGCGAACTCGTATAATTCCATTATCTGACTCACATTTTTCACAAAAATAAGAATAAAACTCCTATCTTTGGAGCGTTTTAGGATATGAACGAACAGCTGATGTCATTTTTCGGCCGCTTCACCAAGGCCGAACTTTCCGACATCCTGGGCTTCTTCGGCCAGAGCGTCGAGAAGAATGCCAGGAAGGCCGGACTGGTGGAGCAGGCTTCCCTCTTCATAGGAGGCAATCCCAGGGCGTGGATGTACATGCTCCCGGAGAGCGACCTCATGCTCCTCCGCGACCTTGTCTCCGCAGGACCGGGACAGTGGATAGAGCTTCTCAACCCCGACTACCCCTCCATGCTCGAGATGCTGGGGCTCATCTACATCGATGACAGGGACAAGGATTTCGTCTATGCCTGCCTTGAAGAATCGCTGTACTTTCCCGTCGCAGCCATAATTGACCACGTCATCGCGGAAAAGCGCGCTGACGGGTCGTTCGAAATCGAGCATCTCGCACTCGGGCTGCTCAACATTTACGGAGTGGTGACGGTGGAGACCTTCGTCCATCACGCCTTCGACATGCTGGACGAGGACGGCGACGGTACCGAAGAGTTCGCCAGGATCGTAGAGAACAGGCTCATAGCCACGCAAAGGGTTGATTACAAGGGCGAAGTGTACCTTGTCTCCCCCTATACATACGATTACGAGAAGATCATCGACGGCTGGAAGAAGTTCCCCGGCAGGCGCAAGTTCGCGACCTTCACGAAAGAGGAAGCCCTGTATGCCGGCTGCGATGCTCCCTTCTGTGCATTCGGCCACGGCACGCCGGAGTACGACGCCGCCTGGGGCGTGCTGGAGGACCTTGGATACGACCGCCAGGACGTCCTGGACTGCCTTAACGAGATCTGGGTGAACGCCCAGTATTCCATGGACGACGCATGCGCCGAAGCCATGTTCAGCTGCATCAACGACAAGATAGACGAGATAGACACCTTCGAGGAGTACCGCAGGTGCATCAATGTCATAGCCGAATACGCCAATTCCGTCCCCAAATGGCTCCTCAAGGGCCACACTTCCAATGAAACGGGTCACCTGAAGGTCAGTATCCAGGTGGATGAGACCTCGTTCGAGGAGGAAGTATCCAGACTGGAAGGGACGAAAAAGGGACCGGACGATCCCGCCGGTCCCCTGAATGAATTCTACAGATACAACATGGCCGTCAGGCACGTAGCCCCGGACGACCCGTGTCCCTGCGGCAGCGGGCTTTCATACCGCCGCTGCCACGGGAAGATCCTCAACTGACCCCTTCGTCCTGGAACTTCAGGACCGGCCTGCGCGCCGCCATAGTCTCGTCAGGACGCGAGATGGGGGCGTTGTGCGGAGCACCGTGAAGGATGTCAGGATCCTCGGCAGCCTCGCGCGCTATCTCATGCATCACGTCGATGAACGCGTCCAGGGTCTCCTTGGACTCCGTCTCCGTGGGCTCTATCATAAGGGCCTGGTGGAACAGCAGGGGGAAATAGATGGTCGGGGCGTGGAAGCCGAAATCCAACAGGCGCTTGGCCACGTCGAGCGTGGTCGCGCCGGGCTTGCCGGTGGACGACCCGTCATCGATCAGTCCGTCGAAGACGAACTCATGCTTGCAGACCGTCGGGATGGGAAGCTTGTAGGCGTCCTTGAGACTCTCCTTGATGTAATTGGCACCAAGGGTGGCAAGCTTTCCGGCCATTGCGAGATTCTCCTTGCCGAGCATGAGGATATAGGCATAAGCCCTCAGGATGACTCCGAAATTGCCCATGAAACCCGAGACCTGTCCCGCTGACAGAGGGGCGTCTGCGACGATCCGGAAACGGCCGTCCTCCTTGACGACCCTGGGCGTGGGCAGGAAGTCCGCGAGCCTTTCGGCCACTCCGACGGGGCCGGAGCCCGGTCCGCCGCCGCCGTGAGGGGTGGAGAAGGTCTTGTGGAGGTTGAGGTGCATGATGTCGAAGCCCATGTCGCCGGGACGGACCACTCCGAGGAGGGGGTTCATGTTGGCTCCGTCGTAGTACAGCAGGCCGCCGGCCTCGTGGACAAGGGAAGCGATCTCCCTGATGTCCTTCTCGAAGAGACCGAGGGTGTTGGGGTTGGTCATCATGATGCCGGCGATGTCGGGACCGAGGAGGGGCTTGAGGTCCTCCACGTCCACGAGACCGGCGGCATTGGACTTGACCTCAACTATGCTGAGACCGCATACGGCCGCCGAAGCGGGATTGGTACCGTGGGCGCTGTCAGGGACTATGACCTTGGTGCGGGCGGTATCACCGCGCGAGGCATGGTAGCTGCGCATTACCATCAGTCCGGTGAGCTCGCCGTGCGCGCCTGCACAGGGATTGAGCGTGAAACGCTTCATCCCGGTGATGGCCGCCAGGGAGCGCTCCATCTCGTAGTACACCTCCAGGACACCCTGTACGGTATCTTCATCCTGGAGTGGATGGATGCCCTGGAATGCCGGCATGGCGGCTATCTCCTCGTTGATCTTGGGATTGTACTTCATCGTGCAGCTGCCGAGCGGATAGAAGCCGGTGTCCACGCCGAAGTTCATCTGGGAGAGATTGGTATAATGGCGGACGACGTCCACTTCGCTGACTTCCGGCAGCTCGGGCGCTTCGGCGCGCAGCAGTCCGGAAGGGATTGAGAAGGAGACTTCGGGAGCAGCCGAAGCGGGAAGGGTATATGCCCTGCGGCCCGGTTTCGAGAGTTCGAAAATGAGTCTGTCGTAATACTTCATGGCTATAACTCCTTTACAAGTCCGACAAGAGCGTCGATCTCGGCCCTGGTCCTTTTCTCCGTCACACAGAAACTTACATATCCCTCCTCGGTCCCGAGGGCACCGAAGAAGCCGCCTTCACGGAGTTTGGCCTGCAGGGCCCTGACATCCACCGTGGGCTTAAGCACGAACTCCTTGAGGAAAGGCTTGTCGAAGACTTCCTCGAACTTCCCAGTCTTCAGGAGCTCATCGTGCAGCAGATGGGCGCCGGCGTAGGACTTCGAGTTGACCTCCTTCATGCCTTCGGGGCCCATCAGCGACAGATATACCGTCACGAAAAGGGCCATCAGGGACTCGTTGGAGCAGATGTTGGAAGTGGCCTTCTCGCGGCGGATGTGCTGCTCACGGGCCTGGAGCGTAAGGACGAATGCGCGCCTGCCCTGGCCGTCCACCGTCTCGCCGACGATGCGGCCGGGAAGCTTGCGCATGTGGTCCCTGGTGCATGCCATGAAGCCCACGTAAGGGCCGCCGAAGCAGAGCGGAATGCCGAGGGACTGCCCGTCGCCGACGGCGACGTCGGCTCCCCACTCCGCCGGCGTCCTCAGGACTGCCAGGGCGGAAGGGTCGCAGTACTCCACGAACAGGGCCTTGCCGGCGTGGAGGACGTCGGCGAAGCCCGTCAGGTCCTCGACTATGCCGAAACGGTTGATGCCGGGTACAATCGCACCGGCTACATCACCGCTTTCCATGGCCTTGCGGAGGCTCTCGAGGGACGTCTGGCCGTCCTCGGCCTCAATGAACCCGATGTGCGTACCATAATACTTGGCATAGGTCTCGATGGTCTTCACGACATTCGGGAGGAGCGTCGAGGAAAGAAGCACGGTATTCTTCTTGCGCGCGCTGGCGACAGCCATGCGCATCGCCTCGGCCGCGGCGGTAGGACCGTCGTACATCGAGGCGTTGCTCACGTCCATCCCGGTCAGGGCGCATATCATGCTCTGATACTCGAAGATATAGCGCAGCGTCCCCTGGGAGATCTCGCACTGGTAGGGAGTGTATGCCGTAAGGAACTCCGAACGCGAAAGGATATAGGGAACGACAGCGGGAGTATAATGGTCGTAAGCGCCCGCTCCGGCGAAGACCTTCAGCCTTGTGTTGCGGGATGCAAGGGTCTCGAACCAGTCACGCACCTCCTGCTCGGAAAGCGCATCGGGGAGATCGTACTCCCCCTTGTAAACGAATCCGGCAGGTACGTCTGAATAGAGGTCGTCCAGTGACTGCACCCCTACCCGGTCGAGCATCTGCCGGATATCATCCTCGGTATGAGGAAAATAAGAGAAACTTCCCATGGATTACTTCGCGATCTCGGCGTAAGCGGCGGCATCCATGAGGTCGTCCAGCTCGGACTTGTCGCTCATCTTCACCTTGATGATCCAGTTGGCGAAAGCGTCCTCGTTGACGAGCTCAGGAGCATCCTCGAGGGCTCCGTTGACCTCGACGACGACACCGGATACGGGGGAATAGAGTTCACTCGAAGCCTTGACGCTCTCGAGGGCACCGAAATCCTCACCCTTGGTCACCTCGTCGTCCACCTCGGGCATATCGACATAAGTGATGTCGCCCATCTCGGCCTGTGCGAAGTCGGAGACACCGATGACGGCGATGTCGCCATCAACCTTTACCCATTCGTGCGAATCGCTGTAGAGCAATCCTTCAATGATCTTTGACATATTCTTGCTATTTTTTGTAGTTTGTCTGATAGAATCTCTTCTTTACCACCTCGCCGGGGAAAACTTTCTTGCGGATGCGGACGTACAGGGGTGTGCCTAGCTTGGAATACTCGCTCTTGACGAGGGCGAAGCAAATGCTGCGGTCGAGCGAAATGGAATGGTAACCGGTCGTAACGACACCGACCACGGTGCCGTCCCCGAGCTCGACGGGATAGCCGGCGCGAGGGATGGCCTTGTCGTGGATCTCGATACCCACGAGCTTCTTCTCAGTACCCTCGGCCTTCTGACGGACAAGGACGTCCTTGCCGATGAACTCGTCCTTGTCGAGCTTGCAGAACATCGAGAGGCCCGCCTCGACGGGAGTGATGTCGGCGCTGAGTTCGTCGCCGTAGAGCGGCAGGCCAGCCTCGAAGCGGAGCGTGTCGCGGCAGCCGAGGCCGCAGGGGACGACGCCGGCCTTGAGGAAATCATCCCAGAGACGGTTAATCATCTCAGGGCTGGCATATATCTCGAAACCGTCCTCGCCGGTATAGCCTGTGCGGCTGACTATCATGCGCTCACCACATTCAAAGTCCGAGAAAGTATAGAAACCAAGGGATGCGGCTCCGGGCCATCCAAGCACGTCGACGACGGTCTTTTCGGCATCGGGGCCCTGTACGGCGATCTGCCCCCACTCCTCCGAGCGGTTGTCGATGCGGACGTCGTATCCGGCGGCATTGTCGAGCATCCAGGCGTAATCCTTGTCGATATTCGAGGCGTTGACAACGAGCAGGAAGCTGTCCGGTGCGAACTCCTTGTACACGAGCAGGTCGTCGACGACTCCGCCCGTAGGGTAGAGCATCATTCCGTAAAGGATCCTGCCGGCCTCGAGGCCTTTGACGTCATTTGTGAAGATGTGGTTGACATACCGTTCCGCATCGGGACCGCAGATGAATATCTCGCCCATATGCGAGACGTCGAACATACCCACCCCGGTACGTACGGCGACGTGTTCTTCAGTGATGCCCGAATACTGTATTGGCATGATGAAGCCGGCGAAAGGGCTCATTTTCGCCCCCAGGTCCACGTGCTTGCCGTAGAGACAGGTCATCTTGAGGTTATCTTCCATGTCTTAGCGCTGATTGGTTACAATTTATAACAAACAAGTGTCTTTTAATAACAATTTTTGAGCGCATTTTCCCGCACTCCGAAAAATCATTCAAAGATACTAATCAATTATGAGATTACCAAACAGTTTCTCGAGGGCGGCGGAAGTCTTGAGATTGAGCTCGAGGTCGGCATCCGAAGCACCCTTGGAACGGGTGATGCCGCCGCAGATGTCCGCGCCAAGCAAACGGTGCCCGGACGTGGCGCGGAGCACGGCAGTTTCGAGCTGCGCAAGGGTCATGAAGCCCTGGTCCCAGTCGGTCCGGGCGAAGTCCCTGGTGAGAACGTCCAGGTCGACGGAGACATACACCGGGATACGGGGTTCGAGCAGCGAGAACATCTCCAGGACGTCCGACGAAAGGTTGTCACCCGTGTGGCGCAGATCCTCGGAAGTCACAGCCAGCACCCCGTCGAACACGAGGTCGAGCATTTCAAGCTCGAGGTCAGGGTTTATGCCCACCAGCAGCACCTGGGTCAGGTTCGGAATACCCTGGAAGGCATCCCTGGCCCATCCGCCGCAGGAAAGCACCTTTCCGAAGGCCGGTTCCTGCATGTCGGGGTGATGGTCGAACAGGACGAGGGCGAAGGGTTCCCCGCCATTCTCCGCAGCCGCTTTCTCCAGCCAGAACCTGCTGAGGTAATGATAGTCGCCGGTATCGTCCCAATGCAGGGCGGCGGCGGGCAGTTCCGCAATGGCGGAACGTATGGCCGCCACGGCAGCTTCGTCGCAGTAGCAGTTAGTGCCTTCAAGCGCAGTGAGGTCCGTCACCTCAGCAGAAGGAATGGCCTTCTCCAGGCCGGCTTCCGGACAGTAACCGGAAAGGTCAATGACAATGTTTCTCATCTCCGTTTGCGTGCCAACCATGGATAAAGACGGAAGGAAAAAGCAAAAAACCGCATTCCATGGCGTTATATTGGCGAAATATACGGATTTTTTCCTTCTTAACAGGTAGTTTTTTAACAAAATAGTTCTTAAATTTGCGGAGTTATGCTTAATCCCGACATGCAATCCGACCAGACCTATCCGCTCGATCCCGAGAAGGTATACTTCTCCATGGACGAGCTGACGCTTGATACGGATGAGGGTCCCAAGACCCTCAGGATGGGAGCATGGCTCAACTACGACCCGGTCCGCATCCACCGGATGATCATCAGGGAGAAAACCCTGCGGGTCGACACCTTCGAAGTGCTCAATCCCCTTGTCAGCAAGCTGCGGCGAGCCGATCCCGAGTATTACAAGCGCTTCATGGGGCTGAACCTCATCATAGACTATCCCGGGTACAGCAGCGGCATCAAGGCCAGCATCCCCTTCGAGAACGACCCCATCGGATTCTACAAATGGTGGCGGAAGGGCAAGCACGAGGACAAGGTACACCTCTCCCTCGGGAACCGCGTGCGCCTGTTCCAGAAGGTCTCGCTCATGGATCCGAAGATCATCCTCAAGAAGGACCTCGAACTTCTCAAATAATGGCACAAAGATTTACCGTACCACGCGACTCCTCCCTGCTGGAATGTCTCTTCGAATTGTTCCCGCAGCAGAGCCGCACCGGAGTGAAGGCTTATCTCAAGGACGGGCGCGTCATAGTGAACGGCGTGAACCGCACCGCATTCGACTGGCTCCTGAAGAAGGGGGACACGATAGAGATACTTTCCAAGGGGGCATCCATAGGACGCGACATGAAGGAAGACGCCGACTCGCTGCTGCGCCGCGAGGGCATATCCATCGTTTTCGAGGACGCCCATCTCATCGTCATCGACAAGAATGCAGGGGTCCCCGTGAATTCGCCAAAGAATTCCGACATCGGACGCCGCGCCAAGTCCGTCCAATCCCTGATGACGGACTACATGCACACCGAGAAACGTGCAAACATCAAGTCCGGTACCGGCAGTTACAGCGACTCCTCACGCATATTCCTGGTCCACAGGATAGACCGCGACGCCTCGGGACTGATGCTCCTCGCCAAGGACGAATATACGAAGGAACTGCTCCAGAGCAAATGGAATGAACTGGTACTCGACATTACTTTCACGGCATTGCTTGAAGGGTGCCCGGAGCAGAAGTCCGGAAGGATCGAGACCTGGCTCACCGAGAATCCCAAGTCCCTCAAGATGATATCCTCACCGGAGGACGACGGTGGAATGAGGGCAGTGACCCGGTATCGTGTGACGGCCGAACGCAGCCGTTTCTGCGTAGCTGAGTTCCGCCTTGAAACAGGCCGCAAGCACCAGATAAGGGTGCATGCCGCCGAAGTGCTCGGCCATCCCGTGGCAGGTGACCGGAAATACGGCTCCGCCGTGAGCTTCGGCGGCCGGCTGGCCCTGCATGCAGGTTCGATGGCTTTCCGCAATCCTTACGGAGGAGAGGTCCTTCGTTTCACCTCTCCCCTTCCGGCGGCCTTCGGCCGGATGAAATAGATAATACTCTACGGAGTTACTTCTTCCTTGCGTCCTTCTTCGCCTGGCGTGCGGCCTTTACGGCTTCACGTGCCTCTTTCTTGGCCTGGGCCTCGAGCCTGGCCTGCTCCTCCGCAGTCTTGGTGGTAATCAGGATGACGCCGTTGGCACCGCGGGTACCATAGATCGAGGCGGATGCATCCTTGAGGACGCTCACAGAAGATATGTCGGCCGGCCTGAGGTACGAGATGTCGGTTGTCTCGACGCCGTCGACCATGATCATTGGCTGCGTGGAAGAATTGATCGAGGAAGCTCCGCGGATCATGATGTTGGGCGTCTGTCCTGCCTCGGCATGGTCGATGGACATGCCGGGCACACGGCCGCGAAGGTAATCCCAGATATCGGTATATGTAACAGCCTCTTTCTCTTCCACGTCCACCTGCGTCACGGAGTATGTCAGCTCATCCTTGCTGACCGACCCGTAGCCGATATTGATGCCGTCATTCTCATTCGAGACATCTCCGGCCCTGTAGACATTGGTCACCTCGCGGGAGGATCCGCAGGCGCAAAGCATGGCGGCTGCCGCCGCAAACAATATGACGTTTCTCATAACGGATTGCTTTTGTTCCTTCAAATATAATCATTTCCGTAAAAAAACAAAAATCCCGCACAGCAGAACCTGGGCGGGATTCCCGTGGAGATGGGCGGACTCGTATCGAGACTGCATTCGGCCCTACAGAGCTCTAGAAAACGCTATTCTACGTTGAAGAAATGCAGGTGTAGGTGTTGGATATTACCCAAATTTGTTACATTTTTGTAGTAGAATAATGGACAGAATGTAACAAATGATCCTAAAAAGACACATATCATTCAAGTTGCGTCCGTATGGTACAAAACGGACTGTTTACCAAATCCAA
>JAEEGL014124948.1_pt1 | contig 16756 bp, 14 predicted proteins | sample 9134231 | NCBI WGS metagenome assembly JAEEGL01 (sample SAMN16246548, study PRJNA631951) | gut metagenome | biome: gut microbiome; feature: rumen; material: fiber-attached | host: Bos | place: Iran: Karaj | collected 2018-10
AGCAATGCAGTCATCAGCTTGGTCGTGGATGCAGGATACATGCTTTGGGATCCGTTTTTATCAAAAAGGATCTCATTTGTCGTCGCGTCATACAGAACAGCAGCAGCTCCGCTGACGGAAGGTGCCGCGATCGAAGATGCCGTAGCATCTGTCGGTGCGGCTGCCGTGCCCTGGGAAGCAGCTGCCGGTGCAGCCGTTGTCTCTGCCGCCGGGCCCGCCACGCTCTGCCCAGTGCCTGCCGGCTGGCTCTGTGTCGCTGTACTCTCAACAGTTGCCTGGGTCTGTACCTGGCCGCCTGTACTTCCACCGGGGCCGACGCCATTGCTGTATGTATTGCCGGCCATCAGCTCATTACCGGAATAAACCAGATATCCTTTCTCAGTAAGGACCTTCTCTGAAGTCGGTCCAACTGAGGTGATCACCGAGCCGTTCGATGTGTCGACACTGCCTGTACTTCCCGTGGACGTGACTGCCGTGCCGCCGCTGCCGGGATTCGGTGCGACGATCACATTGTCTGCCCACGCAGCCTGGCTTAAAACCATCATGGAAACCAGGGTCAATGCTGCCAGTCTTGCTTTTTTCATTTCTACTCCTTACTGTCCTCCGGATCTCTGCCCGGGATCTTTATATTTGCTTCGGCCATTGCCTCCTCCCAGGTGGTTTTGGCCTCCTCTGCCGTATCTTGCTTCGCGGGTGTTTCCTGCGGCGTATCCTCTGTCATCGGCACAGATACACCGGCACTCTGCCTGACATCAGCCTGTTCAGATGCCTGGGCATCCTGGCCGCCAATCGCTGCCGTATTCTGTTCCTCACCCGATGATGCAGTTCCCTCTTCTTTCGCGGGAGCCTCCGGTTTCTCCGGACCCCCTTCCACTTCCCGCAGGATCTCCATAAACTCCTTGCCGGTAATGGTCTCCTTCTCGATCAAATGTGCCGCGATCTTGTGCAGGGCATCCATATGCTCGGAAAGGATCCGTTTGGACTCTTCGTAGAAGCCTGCCAGCATCTGCATGATCTCCCGGTCCACTTCGGTAGCAGTCGCGTCACCGCATTCCAGAACAGTCCGGCCGGAAAGATACATATCCTGCACCTTTGCGAGTCCCATCAGTCCGAACTTCTCGCTCATACCGTAGCGGGTGATCATCGCCCTTGCCATTTCCGTAGCCTTTTCTATATCATTGGCCGCACCCGTTGTCACCGTTTCGAATACCAGCTCCTCCGCAGCCCTGCCGCCGAGGGTGGTGATGATCATAGCCTCCAACTCCTTTTTGGTGTTGAGGTACTTTTCCTCTTCGGGGACCTGCATGACATAACCCAGTGCGCCCATGGTCCGCGGAACGATGGTGATCTTCTGGACCGGTTCCGCGTCCTTCTGCACCGCGGCGATCAGGGCATGGCCGACCTCATGATAGGAAACGATCCGGCGCTCTTCCTGCGAAAGGATCCGGTCTTTCTTTTCCTTGCCGACGAGGACTACTTCCACGGCCTCAAAAAGATCCTTCTGGCTGACAGCGCTGCGTCCGTGCTTGACGGCAGTGATCGCTGCCTCGTTGATCATATTGGCCAGATCCGCACCGACGGCACCGCTGGTCGCCAGTCCGATCTCCTCGAAATCGACGGTGTTGTCCAGTTTAACGCCTCTGGCATGGACTTTGAGTATATTGACTCTTCCTTTGAGATCCGGCTTTTCTACAATGATCCGCCGGTCAAAACGGCCCGGTCTGAGCAGGGCGGGGTCCAGGATCTCGGGACGGTTGGTAGCTCCCAGGACCATGATTCCCTTGGCGGGATCGAATCCGTCCATCTCACTGAGAAGCTGGTTGAGCGTCTGCTCGCGCTCATCATTGCCTCCGCCGAAGCGTGAATCCCTGGACTTGCCGATCGCATCGATCTCATCGATAAACACGATACACGGCGCCACGGCAGTTGCCTGTTTAAAAAGATCCCTTACACGAGAGGCACCGACACCTACGAACATTTCCACAAAATCGGAACCGGTCAGGGAAAAGAAGGGAACCTCCGCTTCTCCCGCGACAGCCTTCGCAAGAAGGGTCTTGCCGGTACCGGGCGGGCCGACAAGCAGGGCGCCCTTGGGCAGCTTGGCTCCAATGGTCCGATACTTGGCCGGATTGTGCAGAAAATCCACGATCTCCACCAGTGATTCCTTGGCTTCATCTTCACCGGCCACATCTTCAAATGTCACGCCGGTATCCTTCTGCATATAGACCTTGGCATTGGACTTGCCTACGCCCATAATGCCGCCTCCGCCGCCCATGCGTCTGCTCATGAAATGCATGAACAGCAGGATCGCCGCGAAGGGAAGAACGATGCCGATCAGGATATCCCACAGATAACCGGTGGTGTCCGGCTTCTCCTGATAACAGACCACCCCGTGGGAGAGGAGCATCTGCGTACGTTCCGGATCCTCCATGGCGATCGTATAATAGTGCAGCAGCGGAGAATAATCTTTCGAGTCTTCCTTGGGGATGATCGTGATCGTAGAACCGTCTATCGTAACAGTGTCGACCTCTCCCTTTTCAACCATTTCGTAGAAGGCATCATAAGAGACCTCCACGTTGGAACGGTCCTCGATCATCGAGCGGCCGTAATTCATAATAAAATATGCCACGGCTGCCACGATCAGCAGGATGACGATATTCTGTCCGAAGTTCTGGGAACCCGGTCCGTTCCCCGGGCCGTTATTCCCTCCCCTCCTCCGGTTGTTCTGGTTCTGGCTCATCTTATCCTCTGTTTTTATTGACCGTTTCCACGATCTTTTCCTTGTTTTCAAAGACCGGCTCACTGGTCAGGTCCATATGCAGCTTGGAAAATGTCTTTTCATCTACATGTGCAAGCAGTACGGAAGTGTGCACCTGACAGGTGCGCAGCTTCGGAAGCTGCTCCATCGCTTTGCGCGCATTGGGGTCGGTAGCGGCGCTCACGCTCAGCGCGATCAGCGTCTCATCCAGATGCAGCGCAGGATTCTTCGATCCGAGATAGTCGATCTTCAGTGTCTGGATCGGCTCGATCGCGGAAGGCGCGATCACATGGATCTCATGAGGAATACCCGCCAGATCCTTCAGCGCGTTCAGCAGCGCGGCTGCCGAAGGACCGAGCAGACGTGTCGAACCGCCGGTAATGATCCTGCCGTCCTGGAGCTCGATCGCCGTAGCCGGCGTTTTTTCCGCGGCGGCGCGTTCCCTTGCAGCCGGTACGACTGTGCGGTATTCCGGATCGATGCCTGCCTGCTGCATCAGCAGTTCGATCTTGTACTTTTCCTTTTCCCCGCCTGTTTCCCTCATAATGGCGTCACAGGCCTTAAAATAACGGCGGATGATCTCCTGCCTTGAGGCTTCCTGACAGGCGTCGTCGTCGATGATGCAGTAACCGACCATGTTTACGCCCATGTCTGTGGGGGACTTGTAGGGACTTTCCCCGTAAATGCTTTCAAAAATAGCGCTCAGTACAGGGAAGATCTCCACATCCCTGTTGTAATTGACAGTCGTCTCGTTGTACGCGGCCAAATGGAACGGATCGATCATGTTGACGTCATTGAGATCCGCGGTGGCCGCCTCATAAGCAAGATTGACCGGATGCTTCAGCGGAAGGTTCCAGACCGGGAAGGTCTCGAACTTGGCATACCCTGACTTAATGCCCTTTACACTGTCCTGATAAAGCTGGCTCAGGCAGGTCGCCATCTTACCGCTTCCGGGCCCGGGAGCGGTCACGATCACCAGAGGCCGGGTGGTCTCGATATACTCATTCTTCCCATAACCATCCCTGCTCAGGATGACCGGAAGATTGTTGGGATATCCTTCAATAGTGTAATGTTTGTAGACCTTGATCTTCTTACGCTTGATCCGCTGGATGAACTGATCTACTGCAGGCGTTGCCGCGAAACGTGTGATAACGACAGAACTGACCGTCAGTCCGGTGTCCCGGTAGCTCTTGATCAGACGGAGAACATCTTCGTCATATCCGATCCCCAGGTCCCCGCGCTTTTTGTTGCGCTCGATATCCTCAGCACAGATCGCGATCACGACCTCCGCCTCATCCTTCAGCTGCAGAAGCATGCGCAGCTTGGAATCGGGCATGAATCCGGGCAGTACCCTGGATGCGTGATAATCATCGAAAAGCTTGCCGCCAAACTCAAGATACAGTTTGCCCTCGAAATGGCCGATCCTCTCCTTGATATGCTCGGACTGAATCTTCAGATACTTGTCATTGTCAAATCCCGTCTTCATATGATCCGGCTTACTCCTTTTTATGTTTCAGGTGCAATTACACCTAAACCAGTTTATTTTACCACAAGTTCACCCGCAATGCTATATCATCTTCCTTAACATTCCCGCAAGCCTTTTGCCGATAATACCGCTTAAGATGCCGACGATCACACCTGCCGCGGTACCCGCTGCAGCCAAAGCCGGCAGATAGGCAAAAACATAGCCGTCGGTCAGGCAGGCCGCAGCCGCAAGCTGGCCGAGGTTATGCATTACCCCACCGGCCGTGCTGACACCGACCATCCCGAATCGGTCACTTTTCTTAAGGATAAGCATGGTCAGAAAACTGCAGAGAAAACCTGCAAGAGAATATACGATCGCGAAAAGGTTGCCGAACATGAATCCGCTGAGAAGGATCCTTGCAAGTGTCACGAACAGTGCCTCTTTGGCACCGACGCCATAAAGCAGCACCACGGTCACGATATTCGGAAGCCCCGGTTTTGCGCCCGGGACTCCCATCTGCAGCGGGAACAAAGCTTCCACATAGGAACATATCAGCCCTGCTGCCGTGCACAGGGCCAGAAAGACCACTTTGCGTGTCTTCGAGTCTTCTCCGCCGTGATCGATTTTACCAGGTATCCGTTCCATATAAAAAGATTATAACATAATTCAGGTCCAGAAACATCCGGAGCTTTGCGTATCCCCTATGCCCCCAATGGTTAAAAGCTTCACAATTCGTGCCAAACCCGGCTGATTTTACTTGATTTTCAGCGAAAACCGCGTTAATATGTTTTTGGTTGTATCGTTCGGAGGGCAGAATTGTTTACTTTGTTCGCTCCGGTCGGTCTCCACAGCTAAATGATTCTAGGAGGAAATAATTATGAAAGGTACTGTAAAATGGTTCAATAACCAAAAAGGTTACGGATTCATTTCCACTGCTGAGGGAAATGATGTCTTCGTTCATTACTCAGCACTGAATATGGAAGGTTTCCGCACGCTCGACGACGGGCAGGAAGTGGAATTTGATGTTGTCGTCGGTGAGAACGGCAAAACACAGGCTGCCAACGTAACCAAATTATAATATCTTGATGGCAGGATTTTCTTCCCGGAATTAGCAACATACGGAAGCGAACATTATTAAGATACGAAAAGACCGGACAGGTACGTCCGGCCTTTTATTGTCTTATACGTTTCTTCCGTGGCATTTCTTATACTTTTTGCCGGATCCGCAGGGGCAGGGATCATTGGGATAGATCTTTTTGCCTTCGCGGCGTACGGTGCCGGAAGCCTTATTTTCCTTATACAGCTCAGCTCTTCTCTCCTCGCTCAGTATCGCATCCCATTCCGGAAGGCCATACAGCCAGTCCGCTTTGGCACCGACCATGTTATAGTACAGTCTTTCGGGATCGATCTCGATCTTTACGGACGTTTCCTCATCCATGGTTTCGATCGGGTTCTCATAGCCCTTCAGGGACTCATTGATGCCATCCAGGAAACCTGTCATGATCTCCGTGTCGGTACCGAATTCCTCCGCCAGCTGTCCTATCGTACCCTCGTATACTTTGGAAGGCTCCTTCAGTATACGTTCATAGATCCCTTTCTCAATACCAAAATAACGGGTCCAGAGCTGCTCTCTGGATCTGGCATCAAGCTCATCGCCATATGCCTTATTTCTCCATTGCTCTAATAATGTCATGGGTCAAGGTCTCCTTCTTCTATTATCTCATTGATTTTTATTTCTGCGGTGTCTGTTTCGGCAGCAAAAGCAGGCAAGATCTCCTCTTCCTGCGAAAATGCAGCCTCCGGACCCGGTTTTCCTCTTCGTCTGTGCTGCAGCAGCACTGCAAACAATGCGCATACCACACTCAGCAGGCTTATCAGCGCTCCTGTCTTCAGGCCGCGCGGCACATAACGCATACTTATCACATGGTCCCCGTCGCTTAAGTAAAAACTCAGCAGGGCGTCTAATCCTTTATATATCATAACAGGTTCGCCGTCAACCATGACTTTCCAGCCTTCATCATAGGGGATGCTCAGGAAGATCATGCCCCGGTTGGAGAGATATCCGAGCGCCTCTGTATCCACGTGGATCGTTCCTTCCACCCAGTTGTCGCCAAACCCGCGGATCTCCAGGGGATATGCCGAAAGCCGCTCCCATAGCTGATCCAAAGCATCATAGTCAAACCGGTAGACCGTGACAGGGAGCGCATCTTTCTCCTTCTCCGCCGTAAACCGGATCAGGTCGCCTTTCGAACATTCACCCAGTTCCATCAGATAACGGCGGTCCAGGTTTTCAAAGGTCTTCTTCTTTGTCGGCCAGTTGACCGTCACCGTTTTGATCTTGGAACTGTTCAGGAAAGCATAGTACTCTCCGTCCGCACTGAGCGAAATGGCATAGGAGCCGTCCGCACTGCTTCCCGGCTGCGCCTCCGGTATCAGTACATGAGGCACGCCAAGCTGGTCGCAGAGCGAATTCTGCACCAGCGCAGGGTCATCCAGTTCCCTGAGCCAGGCTTCCGTCATTCCTTTCGGACTCATAAAGCCAAGCGGCAGTACCCGTCTGTTCTCATACAAAAACGCTTCTTCCCGCTCCCCGATAAGTTTCCTCGCAGGATGCTCATCCTGACGGCTGTTGAAGACCGCGTATTTCACATCCAGCAGCATATCGATCAGCGGAGTGGATCCCGTAATGCTGTATGCATTGGTGGAAGCTTCGCATCCCCAGGTTTTGAACAGCTTTGTGCAGTCCGCATTCGCCATGGAACTGAAGATCGAAACAGACCTGAAATTCATCCAGGCGCCATCATCCTTGGTCTTGCGGTTGTGCTTTTCCACCCGGTAGAATCCTTCGTCTTCCAGCTCTGAGAGCAGCGCCCGAACATCCCTGTTGTCCTTTGTATAGGAACTGCGGGAAGTGGTCGTAAGCGAGGTGACTGCCGTGTTGATCGACAGTTCGGCTGTCAGGAGAAGAAAGAGCAGGGCTGCCGTCCGCCTGGCTGCAGAACAGTCCGTGGAGTACAGTAAGAGTATTCCCGCATAAAGCGCCGCGATCAGTAACGCGGCATAATAAACGGCAAAATGGATCGCGTCATCCTCAACGGTCTGCTGCGCGATGAGGATAAAGCAGAGCGCTGCCGCCAGCGCAGCCCCGACCTGGGTGCGGCGTATCGAACGCCGGTATTCATACACACGGAACCCCATGACCAACACAAGAAAAACGTAGATGAAGGATTGCCGTGCGGGCAGTGAATTAGGGTAATGGAATCCATGCCATATAAAATTCAGTACATTAACGGAAAACCCTGCCAGCATAAAAATGCAGACTGCCGTATACACAGCTTTTTCCCGGATACTGATCCTACGGTTGGAAAAATACAGCGGCAGGAAGAGGAAGACCGCAGTTGAGCAGTAGATATTAGGCCAGTGGTCCAGTCCCTGCTCTGTCTGCACCCCGCCCATATGCCGGGCAAGCATGCTGATCACAGGGAAATACTCCGAAAAGGTCTTCGGAAAAGAATTGTCACTGGATGCGGTCTGCATCAGCGCATAGATCTCCGGCAGAAGTATCACCATAGCCGCGCCGCCTGCAAGCAGGCTCCACAGCGCGAAGCGGCAGCTTCTCCGGAAAAAGACATCCGGGCTCCCCGGCGGTGTCAGTACCTGTCCTGCCAGAAACCAGATCACCAGGAACATACAGATCGGAATAGCGATATAATAATTCGAAAAGATCGACAGAGCCAGCACGATGCCGTAAAACAGTCCGCTCTCATCCCGGTTGATCCGTTCCAGTCCCAGTATGACCAGGGGGAAGAGCGCCACCGTATCAAACCACATCAGGTTCCAGTAGTAAGCACAGACATAGCCGCTTAAGGCATAGACCATACCGAACAGAAATGCGCCGAAACCGCTGCGCGGATCCCGTTTGTGCAGGTAATATGCCATCCCGGCACCACACAGGCCGGTGCGCAGAAGGATCAGGATCGTCATAAACTCGATCACATGATCACGGGGCGAAAGCACCACCAGCCAGTTGAGAGGACTGGCAAGATAGTAGGCAATGATCGCGGTAAAGTTTACACCAAGCCCCAGATCCCAGGTATAGAGCAAAGATCCGCCATGCTGCAGTTTTTCCCTGAGCTCCGAAAAAAACGGTGCATACTGATGATACATATCGGTACGCAGAATACACTCCTGCCCCAGCGGCCAGACACGTGAAAAAGCCATGATCACCAGAAGGATGATCACGGGCATGGAGAAAGCGGCCAGGCAGGTCGTTCTAATGTCTGAAAATGAAAACCTTGCTCGCGACATAGTTAAAAACCAGGTTAAAGACCGAGGTAAGGACCTTGGCCAGATACTCATTCTGATGCATTACAGCGGTCATCAGCCACATAAGAAACAGGGAGATCAGACCGCTGATGATCCTTGCCGCAAAAAAGCCGGCTGCTTCCTTCAGTATGTGGACAGCCCCGAAATCATAATTCCGGAAGACGACCAGCTTGTTGGCAATATAAGCAAACAGCACCGCGGCGACCCAGCTTACCGCCGTCGCCGTCACCGCCGCGTCCGGACCCGATGTTCCTGCACGCTTCAGGGCTTCATTGACAAGGATAAAGACAAGATAGTCTACGACCGTTGTCAGCACACCGACGATCACATAGGTAATCGTTTCATAATTTAAGATCTTTCTGATCCGGTTCATTCCGATCCTTCTGCTTCATCTGCCCGATCAGGTCCGTCAGTTCCAATCTCGTCCCGATCCCCGCCGTTCTCTTCTTCCGGGATCCTGTGATGCCTGCGGGCTTCCACCATCTCCTGGAAGTGTTCCTCACTCAGCTCCATGTCCTTCAGACGCTGCCGCTGGCGCTCCCTGAATGCCTGGCGGCGTGCTTCCTCACTATGGACAGAAAGCCGGTGCGCAAACCAGACAGCAAGCAAAGCTAGAACTGCCCCAAAGATGACAGCTGCGGTAAGTGCCGTCCGGCGAGAGATATGTATTCCCTGGGCCTTTTTCGGATCTTCCGGATCTTCTTCCGAGATGCCGGCCAGTTCCAGCGCGGATTCCCGGTCGTTGAGCAGATAGACGCTGCCGTTGCGGACATCCGCATAATGGAAGATCATGCGTGCGACCGCCAGTTCCGGCGCGAATTCCGTCATATTATAATCATAGCTGACTGTCAGGTCTTCCGGATCCGCTCCGGCTGGAACCGTGACGATTGCCGGCCCCGCTGCCAGAATATGACAGTCCGCTCCTTCCGCGATCTTATCCGTGCGAAGCCTTTCTGCTGCATCAAAACGGGTGACGGGATCTTCGACTTCCGTATTTTCAAAATTATCGAAGCCAAAGTCCAGAAGGAACTTCGTATCCTGGTAATGCTGCGGATTCTTGTCTTTCATGACGACCGCTACCAGACGCCTTCCTTCGCTTTCAGCCATGGTGATCAGCGTGTTGCCTGCCGCTGAGATAAAGCCTGTCTTTCCGCCGACGACACGTTCGTCCGAATACTTCGTATCGCTTCTGACCATCTTATGGCCCATGCTGACAGTGAGTCCTCCGGGATATTTCGCGGTAGGCCCCATTTTGTATTCCTCAGCAGCTTCGATCTCCATGAAAGCCGGATTATTGAAACATGCCCGTCCGATCAGTGCCATATCATAGACGGTCGTCACATGATCGGCATCTGTCAGTCCGCTGGGGTTTTTAAACACAGTTCCCGTGCATCCCAGTTCCCGGGCACGTTCTGTCATCATCGCGGCAAACTCCGGTATACCTCCTGCCACATGGATGGCAAGGGCATTGGATGAATCCGCCGCTGACCGAAGCAGGGTCGCATAGAGCAGGTCACGTACACTGACCACATCATCCACCGACAGCCCGGCTGTCACAGCACCGGATTCCAGCCCATAGACAGAGTCCGCGGTGATCGTCACCATCTCGTCCTGGTCACAGTTTTCCAATACCAAAAGACCGGTCATGATCTTGGTGATCGATGCCGGATAGCACTGCTCGTAGATATTGGAGCCCCAAAGTACGGTCTCGGTATCGGCATCCATCACGATCGCCGCGCCCGCTGTGATCTCCCCTTCCGGAGCGACCCAGACTGCGGCTGCAGCCGCTCTGAAGCTGTAAGCCGGGAACAGCAGAGCCGTAAGCAAAAGACCCGCGCAGAGGCGCTGCCATTTTATTTTCCAAATATCAGAAACTGATTTTAAAACCATTGTCATCTCAACAAAACAAGCATACGGATCTCACTCCGCAGCTGATACAGCGCCCTGAGCCTGTATCATTACTTTCCTTCATAAACACGCAGCGGATAACATCCGAGCTCACCGCCGTCCGCATAATAAACTACTACAGGATCACCGCTGTCTCTTGTCATTGCACCGTTGTCGATCCTGCAGTTATCCTTCAGCATCTGGATCTGTGTTCCGTCTCCGGTCTGTACCGTGAAAGAACTCATCATATTGGAAACAGTGACTCCGGAGACCCGCTTCAGTGCATACGTCCCGTCCGGAAGGACTGCCAGAAATTCTACATTTTCAGTATCCCCGACCATGTCTCCATGGAACAGGATGACTACGTCCATGCCCGCGCTCAGTTCGACTTCAATATCTCCGATCTCCAGGCCGGTCACGGACCAGGCATTGTCCGGATCATTTTTATCCTTAAACGAATAGACCGTGGAGCTGTCAGCGGCGCTCCCGTTGATGTCCAGCACGGTAGCATACATGATCCCGTAATACGGCGAACCATCTTCACCCGGGTACTTTGCGGCAACTGTTCCGGGATACTCCCCGGCGAAAGCCGGTTCAGTCTCCTCAGCATCTTCTTCCGCTTCCGCCGCAGCCAGAGTCTCCGGCTCCTCAGTGCTGTGATGACATCCGCTCACTCCCAGCAGGCAGAGAAAAGCCAGCAACCGGCACCACCAGGCCATCCTGCACACCCGGCGCCTCACGATACGCCCCCGTTCCGCGCTGCCCCAAGTCCGCAGACTTCCGGCTGCAGTGCCCTGTTCAGCTCCTCTGTGCCGGGCAGAACGAAGCGCCCGTCCCGGATCAGGTCGATCCGCTTCTCACCGGAGACCGCCGTGACCGAACCCAGCTCCTCATAGGGAAGTGTGATATCGGTATGCACATGGAAATACGCCTGATCCGGCGCGGAATGCCGGAGCACAGAGCACTCGTTTTCTCTTGCTGCGATCCTTTTGCCATCCGGGTTGAAAGCAGCGATGTCCTCTTCATAGGAATAGCAGGTATCTCCCACCGCAAAATGGGGACCGGTCTTCTCCGCGATCAGCACCGGCATTTTTTCCTCCAGGCAGTAGCGTCTCGCGGTGATAAAAGCAGTAGTATTGGTGCCGATGGCAAATTCACCGAGCGGAAGCTGCTCCCTGTCATGGAAGATCACCTTCCGGATCAGACGTCTGCCTTCTTCCGGATCGGAACTATTGGCGCATTCATAAGACTCTACCCTTCCGTCTTCAAAACGGATCTTCAGATCCCGGAAAAGATACCCTTCGATATATACATGACCCACATGCAGGAGGCCTGCAGTGCCTGCCAAAACGGGAGTGGTAAAGACTTCGCCGGCAGGAATATTGACATCCGCCAGGCAGTTCTCGAAATTGGTCTCCGCTGACGGATCGGACAGCGAATGCAGCATCACCCGGATGTCCGTTTCATTGCCGCCGCACCCCCTGACTTCAACATACTCCGCCTGATCGAGCGCATCAATCAGATCCTGCTGGATCATCTGCCAGCGTCCGGCAGGAAGTGTATTGATCTCCACCAGTTTTTCAAAGACCATCCGGTAGGCATCTTTTAGATCCAGGCCGGTCATTGCCGAAAAAGCATCCGCCGCCGAAGGCGTCGGCCAGGCAATGATGGTATAGCTGGTCTCTTCTTCGGGCATATACTTTTCCATCAGCTCGTGATCCTGCTGCAGATATGCCCTCGTGACCTCCAGCTGATGCGCGTTGAAAGCAGGAGCTTCCGGCTTTTGCTCCGGCGTCCCGGCTGAAACACCGAAGATCTCCACACAGGCATGGCCGGAAAGCTGTCCGAGTTTTTCCTTCAGCTGCGCGCACGCCTGGCTCCGTGCCTGCAGCAGGCATGCCTTCAGCTTATCTCCCCAGAACAGCGCAAGGTCTTCCCGATGGTCAAAGGCGAACCGGGAATTAATGGCACCGTAAAAACCGGGCTGGACATTGCCGGAAAAACGCGCGTTGATAAGATGGACCGGACGGCGGTTCAGGATCACCTTCAGACCTGCTGCCTCAAATTGCCGGACCGCAGCGCGCATAAAACGGTCAAATCCCAGGGGCAGATAACAGAGTACCGTGGATTTTCTGGTAATATCCTTGCCTGTCATGGCGAACCCGCGGATATAACCTTCCGTATAAGCCCGCGCCATCTCTTCGATCACGGATTCGGGAAGGGATGCCATCAGCTGTGCCGTTCCTGTCTCCTCTTTGGTGATCCGTTCCCCATAACTGTATAGCCAGCTGTGATCACCCGTATCCGTAAGATCCGCATTCATCAGGATATCATAAGCGAAACGACAGTCGGGGTCCGCATTCCGGGTCATATGATCCGCTGTCATCAGGGCGGCGTAATCATAAAGATAATCATAGATCACGCTTCGGACAGCCCGTTCCTTGTCCTCAATATCGTCCTGTTCGAAAATATTGAAGATCTGTATGGTCGTTTCCAGTACGGCCGCCGTAAATTCGGTTTTTCTCTCATACAGAGACGCCACAAGTGAAAGGCATTCGGCATACCAGACGGCAAGAAGCTGACCCACAGCGCCTGCCTCTCTGACAGCATGGGCAGGATCAAGCCATGAACCGGGGTAACGATCCTCTTCAAGGTCACGGAACAGAAGCGCATTGACAGTACGGTCTCTTTTCAGCTCCTTCCGTTCCTTCTCACAGGCAAGGACAAACTCCCGCAGCACCGTAAAATACGCGCGGAGTGCTTCGTCCTCCAGAGTGCCCGGAAATGACGCGATGCGCCCGGCTGCCAGAAGGCATCGTTCCTCCAGGACCGCCTCATCATTTTCGATCAAAAATACATTTTCTTCCATAGTGTTCCTTGTAACTGACGATATCCCTGCCTTTATAACAGAGTTATGACACCCCACGCAGTCAGGGTGAGGGCGGACAGTACACCGCCGATGAAGGCAAAGATATGATTGTGTTCCTTTTCAAACAGGCTCAGCAGGGCAAATACTACTCCCATGATCCCGAGCAGGATCGCGCTGACCCCGGCTGCAGCCATCACAGACGGAACCTCTCCCGATGTCCGGACCGCAATGACCATGATCACCGCCGTTATAACAGACACGACCAGTCCCAGCACGAAACTGTACCACCCGGACCGGCTGTAAGGAAGGCGGATATAGGAATATTTCTTTTGTCCTTTCTTTTTCACGATTTTTCGTCCTCGGCACTGATCTCACGGACCCTCACCCTGCGGCGTCCGGAAGCTACTGCACGTTTATAACGCCAGCGCTGGATCATGCGGTTCAGCAAAAAGCCGGCCAGCACTCCTATGGTATTCAGAAAAAGATCATCCACATCGAAACTGCCGACCCGGAAGATCAGTTGGGTGCATTCGATCAGAAAGCTGATCAGCAGACCGACCGGGACAGCGCCATAGATCCAGCGGCACCGGCGTGAAATAGCCGGCAGGAGAAAACCGCACGGCATAAAAGCCAGGACATTGCCTGCCACATTCAGCATGAATGCCCTGATACCGAGTTGGTTTCTGTATGTCCAGAATCTCCGGATCTCGTTAAAAAAGACCAGATTGTATCGTGCCTCGCTTCCTGCCGAAGGCCCTCTGCCGAGGGATTCCGCAAAAATGGTATAATACATAATGCCGATCAGGTAAAAAACAAAGATCACCCAACAGGATTTCTGGATTTTCGTGGATCCTCTGATCATAAAAAGATATTATACCATATAGGTATCTGCAGGGTCAAATCTGCCCCTCGAGCAGGTAATAGGAGATCCTTTCGGAAACCTCAAATCCCAGTTTACGGTACAGTCCCATCGCCGCCTCATTCCGGTCAGATACTTCCAGAAAAACTTCTGTGCATTTTTTCATCAGGAGCCACCCGAACAGTTCTCTCAGCAGTGTCTCCGCCCGGTGTTTCCGCCGCTGCCCGGCACAGGTAAGGACGCCGTAAATATAAGCACGATCCCCATAGAGCCGGACCCGGCATTCGCTGTATACGCTGTGGCAATAATACTCTTCCGCTCCGTCTTCTGTTTCTGTCTTTTCGACCTTACAATTCCCGGGCTGTCCTTTTGGTTCCGCATACTCTGCAAGCGGCAGGCACATCATCAGTTCCGCATGATCACGGACCGCGCCCAGCCCGGACAGGACTGCTATAGTGACCGGAATCTCATTCACAGCAAATCGAAGGACCGCATTGCCTTCCGTTTCCTTTGAAAATGCATCCAGAAGTATGGAGAAGCAGCCTTTTTTGCGTTCTTCCGGACGTGTGCACGCAGCGATCTCCGTGAGCGGCCTGCCGTGATGCGTCTCTCCCATTCCATATGCTGCCAGATATGCTATGAGCACTTTCTCCCGATACAAAAGCAGATACAGGTCTGCATCATCCGGTGCTCCATACCGGGTGCCGTCATATTCGTTGGCATTCCGGCAGAGTTCCCGGACCGCTTCCAGTTCCTGCTCTTTGGGATCGTCGGTGATCACAGTCTGTGTTTTCACAGCTTCTCCAGTCAGCACCTCTTGGCCCTTCATTCCTGCTTCCCGCTCTGCAGCTTGTCGATAAAGCTTCTGTTCAGTGCCAGCCTGCGGACCAGCGGCCCCGGAAGCCGGTGCCAGGATCTGCCCAACCGGTAACCAAGATACTTGCAGCCTGAATGGAGAAAGAGTCTGGGGATCTCCCCGGCACGACCCGTCCTTGCGAGATGCTTCGCGGTCTCCTTTACAAGACGGACGCCTTCTCCCTCAGATGGTACGCCTGCAAATACTTCGGGATGCATCTCCTGGCTCATCCCCAGATCAAAGTTTCTGTGCAGCTGCTGTGAAGCAGTGTAGTTATGTGCATGGAACACCCTTGCGTCTGCCTGATACACCACGGCATATCCCGCTTTCAGCGCGCCGGCCGCAAAGATCATATCTTCGTTAAAGATGGCACTGTCGATAAATCCCCCCAAAGACCTGTAGATCGCCAGGTCATAGGCGCAGCAGACATTGGAAGCAAAATATGTTTTTATGCCGAGCACCCCCAGGTCCTGTATTGTCTTCTTTCGGCTTTCGTCGGGATAATTGAATCTTCTTGTAAATTTTTCTGCTTCAGCCGTATCTTTCCACGGGAGCTGCCGTGCATACACGATAGCCGTCTCAGGGTCCCGGAATCCTGCCAGCAGTTGCTCCAGAAGGCGGTCATCCGCCGGCACCGCATCATCCGTCATACAGACAAAACAGTCTGCCGTGACTTCCTCGGCAGCTGCGCGCCGGGTGCCGGCATGGTCAAAGTCTGCTTTGGAGATATGACGCAGCGATACGCGGGGCATATCCCGAAGCGCCTCCTTCACGTCTGCAGGCATCAGTGTTTCTTCAGTATTGACAATGATCAGTTTCTGATAAGGGACTGTCTGCCGCTTAAGCATCGATAAAAGCCGGATGAATTTTTCACCCGGCCGGTATGTCGGTATGATGATGTCAACAGTCCTAGAAGCCGGCATGCTCCCTCTCGTCCTTTTTTTCTCTTTCCTTACGGAGTTCCTTGTGATAGGTACTGATGAAAACGAACATCGTCAGCAGCATATAAAGCGGATATGCAGCAGATGCGCCTTCAAGGCCATAGCCCAGCACAGCGCGTTTCGTGAGAACGAACGCGACTACCGCCATCAGCAGATAGTTGAAGAAGATCATCTTCTGCTGCCGCATGATGACCAGTACATAATAATACAGATTCGTCAAAGCATAGAAACAGCCCCCTGCGATGATCAGAACGAAGTCCCAGTGATGCGCGATCAACACTCCGTGATACTGTGTACCGAGCAGCAGCTCGAAAAGCATAAGCACATAACGGCCCACGACCAGGGTGCCGATGACAGCCAGTCCCGCCAGGATCAGGATATCGATGCTCAGGATCCTGACGATCTTTCGAAAGCGCGGCATCTCCCCGTTCTCATAGATATCCGCCAGGCGCGTCATATACGGCCGGATTATAAAATTAGCCACCAGGTAGATCACGGAAGTGGGCATGAACAGTACATTGAAAACACCGCTGTCCGTATCGGTCAGGTGCAGATCAATAGCATACTTGGATGCGGAAAATATATAAAAATCCACGAACACCGACAGAAAAAGCAGAACGGTGCTTGCGAAAAGCATCTTTACCCGGGGTGAAAGGGGAGTGCCGGAGCGATCCGGTGCCTGTGCATCCTCCTGCAAAAGCACATGCCGCCGCAGGTATCCGCGGAAAAACAGGATCACACCCGCATGGACTGCGACTGCCGCGGAAACGGCTGCCAGCAGCCCGCCTGTCAGGA
>JAEEGL012024416.1_pt1 | contig 16755 bp, 14 predicted proteins | sample 9134231 | NCBI WGS metagenome assembly JAEEGL01 (sample SAMN16246548, study PRJNA631951) | gut metagenome | biome: gut microbiome; feature: rumen; material: fiber-attached | host: Bos | place: Iran: Karaj | collected 2018-10
GCCATCGATGGCCAGATTGTCGAAGTGAAACAATAGATATTCTGATACAAAGCAATTTTGTGAAAAAAGGAAACAGTACGCATGGGTCATGCGTACTGTTTTAGATTTACAATAATATAATTATGAGTCCCAGAAGATAGATCATTGACATTCAGACTCTTTTTGAAATAAAAAAATCTCACAAGCCCAATTTATAAGAACTTGTGAGACTTTTTTCAGCGGAGAGACAGGAATTATGTTCTGTCATAGCATTGAACTTTTGCTTTAGCGTACTTTAGTTGAGTTCTATTGCAAATAATTGAAACCTTGCAATATGTGCCATCTTGTTGTGCAGAGGCTCTTTGTGCAACATCAGGCGTAAAACAACCTTCTTATCGTTTCGGTGCATTTTTTTGAGGGTAAAAATGCACCGCGTTATTTCATATCAAGACACATTATCTCATACGTGGTCTTATTATCTTTTCTTCTGGATGCGTTTTCAGCCTGTGTTGCATCAAGGAGGCCAGAATATTCGTGATATAGTATTCTTCCGGCCATATCCCAGAGCGGCGAAGTATTGCTGCTTCCGACGGATAGTCAAACGGCAGTATCTCCCAATTTATCATCCATCCCCTCTCATACACCGGGGTGTAATACAGCATATCATCGTCAATGAACTCCTGTCCGAGTTTGTTCAGCATTACGTCCTTACCATTCATAGCAGCACAGGCAACACCTTCTGCAAAAAAACCGAAGTATCCACATTGTATTTCTTTTCCTTCCATTTTGTTATACTGAAATGGTATCATCACACGGTTCTTGTGGTCTATGAATCCCCATTTGCCACGATAGCATACAGCCGCATAACCATCGCTGAAAGGAAGCACGTCATCGTATTCACAAGGAATAACCTCATTCCCGTTCCTGTCACAGAATCCCCACAGTTCTTTCTTCTTACCTTCTTCGTCCGTATAGTTCAGGCAGACAGGCAATAATCCTTCCGAAAAGCACTTGGCGTTGTCGTAATCCAATCCGACGAGACGGTTTCCCGTAATGTCAATGGTGAAAAGCTGTTCTCCGGATTTGCACACAGCCAAGCCCTCACCAAACGCATTGGCCATATCAAACAGAAGAGCTGCTATGATTTCTCCTTTGCTATTGACATATCCATATTTTCCACCCTTTTTTATTCGGCCGGGAGCTTTGTGTCCAATTCCTTCAATTATGATGTTGTCATACTCAACAGGTATCACCATCTTACCCTTTGTGTCAATTATTCCATACTTATCACCAATTTTGACGCGGGCCAATCCACACGTTTCAAAAACATCTGCATCGTCATAATCATAGGGTATCATCAGATTGTTCTCCTTGTCAATATAGCCCCATTTCTGCTTGTTGATTGGGCCACAAGACTCGTAGGCAACAGGTGCCAACCCACAACAGAAATCACGGGCGTGTGCATATTGTGGAATAATAGCTTCACGCATATTCGGCCCCATATAGCCATATTTCCCATCAATGAATACCCTGCCCATTCCGTTGGCGAACAGATACGTCTTATCGTAGTTGTACTGGCATCTGCTTCTGCCTTCTTTATCGCAGTACCCCCATTTGCCTGTTCGTTTGCTCTGCATCGGAATTGGGTCGTTGAGCTGCTGCAATTTGCTTTTCCCCTTCACCCTTTTAACCGCCGACACTGGTGACTGTTTTCCACAAATCGACACCAGCTGTTTCGTCATTATATCCCAATTCTCCACAGTAACCCAAGGAAATTTCTTTTTAATATTCAAAGCTTTTTCAAGACGGACGCCATCAAATTCTCCAACCACAATAATTGGTTTTCCATTCTCAATAGCAACCCCTATGTCGTGGATGGCAGCAGATGAAAGACTCCAACAGTAATTATACACTAAAAAGCATTTGGCAGACTCTATCAGATGCCTACGTAAGGCCATATCTTCACTCCGTATGCTTTGGTGCATCTTGAAACAATGGTGGCTGTAATCATCCCATACGGCATATCCCTTTTTCTTTAGTTCGAGGGAAATATCCACCAAATCACGTAGGAAATGATGCTCTGCCCTTCCTGTTATCACATATACATCCAACTGCATCGGATGGTAGTCTATGCAGCCGTTTGGGTGTTCGTAAAAAGCCCTGGATATCCGTCGGCAATAGTCAAAGTAGATATAGTCCATCTGACTCTTGTCTTTCACAACAATATTGCCTGCATTGTCCTTTGTGTACCATTGGTGAAGCATATCGGAATGAGCCTCTTTCAACAGGGAATAATGCTTTTCTATGTCAAGAATTGGCGGCCGCTTGTTTACTGGTAGATTATACCCGATAAAATGGAGCAGTTCCCACGGAGGTAACGTGAAGATAGCTGATGTTTCAACATCTTTTGGTTTTCTCCGTCTGTACAAAAAACCAGCCGAAGCATAAAATGCCGACCGTATTCCATCTTCTTCAAGCAATTTCGTCCAATACCTTATCTGGCATCTGATGTTTTTCTCTCCGCCAGAGAGAAAAGAGAATTCACGAGGTATGCTGCGATGCTTTCCAAGCCACAACGATGTGGCGATAACACCCTTGTAAGGGTCTTTCTTATAGTATTCAGCAATATCAGCTTCCGAAAGTGGATTCTTGATTCCGTTAATGGCTTCTGCAAATGCCACACTTCGGTTTTTCGTGTATTCCAAAACAATGTGAGAGGGTGTGCCAACATTGTCGAGCCAATATCTAATGCTTGTATTCTGGTTTTCTTTCATAATTAAAGATACATTTTAAGGGTTTCTCTGTTTGAACTGCGTCTTAACCTTGTGAGGGCTTTGACTTGGATTTGTCTTACCCGTTCCCGTGTCAGATTCATCTTCATAGCAATCTCGTCCATACTGTAAGGGTAAGGCTGCCCGATACCGAATGACATTCTGATGATGTTCTGTTCGTTTTGTGGAAGAATGGTTAGTGCATTGTCTATTTCGGTACGGAGCGATTCGGCCATCAACGACTCGTCCGTTCGAGAGGATTTGTCAGCGATGGTGTCAATTCTCATACTCCCCTCGTCCCCCAACACGGGAGCATCGAGGGAAACGGGGCGCTCGGAGGTATGAAGAAGCCAACGGACGTGTTCTTCGTTGGCTTCAAGTCTTTCCGTTACCTCTTCCGCCGTAGGTGGTCGATGCAGTTCCTGTTCCAGTCGGGATGCCTCTTGTCCCATCTTGGAAAGAAGTGACAACTGGTTGGCAGGGAGAGACACTGTTCGACCTTCTTTCGAGATGGCTTGAAGTATCGACTGACGAATCCACCATACAGCATAGGAACAGAACTTGAAACCTCTGGTTTCATCAAAACGCTTGGCCGCTGTAACCAACCCCATATTACCTGCACTTATCAGGTCCTCCAAGTCCAGCCCCATATTCTGATAGTTCTTGGCTACCGATACCACGAAACGCAGATTGCCTTGTACCATTCGTTCCAATGCCCGCTCGTCTCCAGAGCGGATACGTTGTGCCAGCTCAAACTCCTCTTGGAGCGTGAGCAACGGCAACTGGGCGATGTCACGTAGATAGGTGTCAAGGGTTTTGGATGTGCGGGGAGTAATGCGTGATTTGATTTGTAAGTTTTTCATTTTATTTAGTTGTTTATCGCATTTGAAATCCTATACCAGTTCTATTCCCAAGAGTCTCACGCTCGCAGAGACTAACGATGTCCGATAATTTTCTCTTGCCTCCGTGTAGCACCTCATCCACTGTAACCTTACGAGTGATGTTTTCAATCTGTCCACCAGCGAAACGAGGAAACTTTTCCGACAATGTAGCGGCTTCTTTTTTATTCAAGGATGGCAGCATACTTCTCCATATTTTGGTACGAGCCTCAGTATCTGGTTTCTCAAACTCTATTTTGTAGAGGAAACGACGTTCGAAAGCAGTGTCCATATTACCAGCAAGGTTGGTGGTGGCAATCAGAATACCATCGAATTTTTCCATCTCTTGCAGAACGATGTTCTGCATTGTGTTCTCGCTTTTATCCGACATTCGCTCGGCATTTTCCATACGTTTACCAATCAGTGCGTCAGCCTCGTTCAATAACAATATGGGTTTGATGCTGTTGTTCTTGCACAATTCGCGATACTCGTCAAATATTGCCTTGACATTTTTCTCGCTTTCTCCAATCCACTTGCTTCGTAATTGGCTGTAATCTACTTGATAGATGTCACGCCCTGTCATTTTTGCCAACTGGAACACGGTCTCTGTTTTACCAGTACCAGGAGCACCGTGGAACAAACAGGTAAAGCCACTGCGAAGGTTTCTCTCTTTCAGTCTACGGAGTATTCCTTGCATTTTCTTCTCTTTCAATAGAGATGCGAGGTCGGACACTTGTTGACTTGTCGCTTCGTTATAGAACAAAGTTTTCTTGGATATTGTATTCACCGACATTACCTTGCTTTTCAGTTCCGCCGCAGCATTTGCATAAACTCTGGCTGGGCAAATGTTCATTTTTGCCTTGTCTGTTAGGGTATAGTTTTTATAAAGGGCAAGACTTTCTTTACCAGAACACTCCAATAGTCCATCTTTTATTAGTCTTGAATTTCCACCAAGTAGGTCGTTGCAGAGTTTACGGCTGGAACTGCTATCGAAAAATATAAATTCAACTTCATCTATGGATGAGTATCCGTCATTCACAAGCCAACCCAATGTTACACACAAGAAAAATCTGAACTCAACCTCGCTCATATTTTTACGGTATTCAGCCATTCTTTTTGCGAATGGAAGTTCAGCATTGCAATTCATTGTCTTATCAACCGTTTGGTGCAATGTTCGCGTGGATATCTCTTGCTGATAAGCCAGCGTATGCAGGCGATGTAGCTCAAGATATAGCCCGTCGTCCGTGTCGAATGAATTAGTATTTCCGTTATACATCTCATTCCTACTAAATGACTTAAGTACTTCGTCGGAAAATCCATATTTGTTTTTTCCGTCGATGACAACAAGTCCTTTATCGGACAAAGACTCCATTACTGGTCTACGTTGCATCACTTCAATCTTGCTGCAACTAAGGTGCTTGCTGATGTCGTTCAGGGAAGCCCATTTGTCAGTGCCCTCTTCCAGAACGATGGCCGTCAAGATTATTTCCTCGTCGGTGAGACCTAAACGCTCATTCAGATAGTCGAAGGCATAACTCGCCCATTCCTCGTTACGGTAGAGGTGTTTGCTGAACTGACTGTCTTTGCTGGCCTCCAACACGTCTTGCAAAGCTTCGAGCAGAGTCTCACAGCGGTGTGCGTTACGGTCGGATTCCACTTTGATTAAGGGTTCGATGTTGACGAGGTCGTCGTTTTTCTTTGCCTTTTTGCTCATTTCATTTTATTTTTAATGGTTCTCTAATTATAAAGAAATATGATTGACCGTTGTCGGAACCGATAAACAATTCCGACAACGGATTTTTCTTTTATTCTTAAAAACGGGATTTTTTACCTATGGAAACCTGAGAGCTCAAAACATAACTCTCCTCATTCATCACATACTGACGGACCATCTTGACGGCAAGTTTTTGCATTTTTTCTCCTTTAACGCAGACGAAATAATAACACGTTCCATTATAGAACTTCATCTCCGCCCATACGGAATCGCCATTCCAGTACTTCTTCGAAGCACAGTTCAACGAGTCGAATTCCACTCTGGAGTCGACCTTCTTAAAACTATAAAGTTTACTCATAAATTAAAATTTATAAAAGACTTCTCGAAAATATGTTTTAAGAGTTAAAAAAACGAAATATAGCGAAATGCGATAATATACAATAAGATAGTAATACTTTCAGATAGAAAGCATTGCTAAAAAAGGAGTAACAATCAGTTACCCCTTATATGATATATGTCAAAATGAATGTTCTATTGGACTATTATGAAACCGCACCAGACTTATTGTTATTCTGTCGTTTGGTTTTTTGTTTAATCTTTTGCCGAAGTTTCTGTCTCTCGTAAAACTCCATACGAGATGCCTTTATGGAGTGGTTGTTGTCTTCAATCCATTTCTCAAAAGAATGCAATATGTCAAGCAAGGATAATCCTTGTTTGGTAAGGGTATACTTGGGTCTTGAGGGATTTGAATCATCCTTGTTTATCATCCCGTCTTCCTCCAAAGTCAATAATGCCCGCGAGAGCATTTTGTCTGCCGAAAGATTGGTGCTCTTTTTTATCGCACCATAACTCATCGGCATTTGGTCAGTATTCTCTAATGCAAACAGAACGGCTAACGGCCACTTGTCACAATACCGTTCCATTAGTTCTTGTATGGACAAATAATTGTTTTTGTACTTCTTCCTTAATGACTCTTCGCCAAGGAAATTATATTCGCTTGAAGAAACAGTGAATTCGTCAATGATATTCTGAATGTTTAGCAATGATTCTTTTGCTGCTCGTTTATTGACGGACGGCTCTTTGGCTTTATAGACAAAGTAAATTTCTCGGAAAGCGTCTGAGAATTCAGACTCACCCAGAACCTTCAAGATTAAGTTATGAATGGGTCTTCTTATTGGTACAAAAACAAGACGACGTTGATTCTTGGTATATGCGATTCTTAATGCAGTACGAATACTATCTTTAAGTGCATTGGTTGATTTCTCTTTTTCCTCGTCCTCATTATATTTTTTCCAATCTCCATTTACCAACACATAACTGTCTTTGGGCAATTTCCTTATTCGCAGTTTGGCTATTGGCGTAGGCATTGCCACAATATTTATCTTCCACGGCTTTGGGCAGAGAGCATAACCTTGACTTTCTTCTTTGCGAAATACTGTAACTCCGTGAGAGAAAACGCCTCCGTACTGTGTATTGAGTGGATAATGATTAGTTGGATGTGACTGAATACAATATTTTTCCGTAAAAGTCGGGGCATAATATTGAAAAAGACACTTGTAATAGTCAGAGCATCTTAGGATATACTCTGTTGGAGAATTATATCCATCAGCTGCGTGTCTTCCTGGTGCTTTTTCATTGACCAACGTTATAAGACATAAATCATCTGTCGAATCATTTTTATGTTGTTTCTTGACAAACGCCAAGCAATCACTGGTCACATCAGTTATAGTGGTATTGTATTTTTCATCTGAGTCAATTCGGTCCAATTCATTGTCATAAAACACACTCTCGCATACAGAATACTTATTACTACGCTTGTTCAAACGAACAACTTTCCCATCCTCTGTAACATATTCACCTTTTGCTACGATTTGGACAGTTGAGTCGAATACTTTTGCTCGCTCCTTTTTGGGCTTTTTTTGAGCCTTACCTTCCTCAAAAGATTTGAGCCATTCCGAACTATTCCAGTCAGGATTCTCATTTGTTGTATTTTCTAAACCTGTATCTATCATAGCTCTTCAATATAAGACAGAATGTCGTTAAACAGGGCTAACGCTTTCGACTCTGCTTTATCCCCTTCAAATTTTACATAACTAAATGTTTTCCATTTTCTACCTTTACACCATTCTTTATCACTAAATTTATGGATTATTTTTTTTGCATCGGATATGGTATTAATGTCAAAACTTTTCCGTTTACTCTCATCTTCCTCGTGTTTATAGCATAGTTGACAGAAATAGAATTTATTAGGGCGTTTCGCGACAAATAGACGAAATGGCTCTCCATTTAAAACTATCCATCTTCCATCAATTAGTTCATCTCCCATTCCTTTATTCTTTTGGGGAAGAATATTGTCACTTAAGTTATCTGTTTTCTTCGATTTTATATATTTTTTTTTAGGATTCTTACTATCTTTTGATTGAGATGGGAGAAAAGTCTTTACATCTTTATTGTGCTCAAATAGAAATGCTTCTAGTTTGTCTGGATTATTTATATCGGGGATAGAACACATAGTATCGCAATAATTAATGTAATCACAATATGTACATTCGCCGAACTTTTTTGGAGCCTTCTCATTTGCTATCAGGAACGCATTATATACATCCCACATTTTTTTATCCAGGATTAACAATTTTGTATTTCCGTGAATCCGTGATGTGAAGTAGAATATCTTTGTGAAAAAGCTAACGTTAATTCCATCAATGTGATAATCCTTGTTTTTTGAGTCCTTCATATTCTGGAATACCATCGCAGGATTGTTATTGACATCAGCCAACATTTTTTTTATTTTCCCTGTAATTTCTTCCTTTGAGTATGCAATTATCTTCCTTAAATTTACAGCGAATATATGACCCCATAAAATGGTTGCAATAAAACCATTATAAACATCATCAATATCATCCGAGTAGTAATTACGTACATTTTCTCGGTTCAATCGTGGTGTGTTTTTTTTGATTAGATTAACTGCCTGTGTAAAATCCTTATTTTTTTTGGCAGCCGTACTTTCTATTTCTTTTTTGTAATGCTCAACCCAAGCAATATCTACTTGTTGAAAGGCATTTATTTCCTTTATATTTTTTTCAATGAAGTCAATAATATTTTCTGCCATATTATTCCAAATTAATTTTTTTTCGACTGCAAAAATACGAATTATTTCTGGACCAAACAAGTTTTTATTATATACCTATCTTCGCCCTCGTTTGAAGACCACCATTTGGCCATCTCTGGGACCATAGTAGTTGGCCACTTTATCCTCTATTACATATTCGTCCCACGGTAGATGAGTATAGTCATCTTCGGAGTCTCCCATACCACCATTAAATATATAGCGAGGCATATATGGTATATGTCTTAATACAAAGGATAGAGGTGCGTTATTGTCTCTGAAATCCGTCCAGTTCCCACCGAAGCCCGTGCCTGGCTGAATGATGGCCAAAACTTTGGGAAGAATTTCATTTTGAGAATATAGTTGTACATAGGCAGTCACACCCTCGCAACACAAGAAGAGTAACGAGAACCGCTTGGGGCCGTGTTCATCGCCGAAGGCGGAATCTCGTTCCATTATGAACCAGTGGCAGAATGGGTCTCCTTCAGGTGTCAAGTGTTTATGTTTTGCCCTGTCATCTATCGGCTCCATTGATAAGTGATTTACACCTAATTCCACAACACTGATGCTTCGGTGCGCAAAGATAGCGTATCCTCTGAAATGGTTGGCGACATTATCGCATAATTCATCCTCTTTGGTGTTGTAGTCGCAATAAACAAAACTACACACTCCGATATCTCTGCCGAGGGTGTTGCAATACTTGATAACGCCTCCGTCAAGACCGCTGGCGGGATAATACACCGAGTTCCACAATAATAACCTCAATGGTAGCGGTTCGTTCTGTACTTGTTCTGTTGTCAACGACTCCAGAAACTCGCTTTGATTTGGGTTGTTGACTTCATCATCGTACTCGAACCGTAAAGTACAGCCATAGCGTAAATGGCAGTCCTGCATAATAGTATTTTTGCCCTTAAGCCACTTACGGTACATCTTCACGCCTTCTTCACTGCAATAAATATCCAGAAGTTTGGCTTTGGGATACAGACGATTTGTTTCCTCACCATCAAAGCCTATTGCTTTTATTTCAATACTATTAAAGGCAGAAGCATTCTTGGAATAGAATAATGCTATCCCCTTCAGTACTCGCTCGTTTATTTCTTCAAAAGAATCGTCTTTTGAAAAACCAATTACTTCACCAAAACAAATACCAAATGAAGGGATACAGCCAAAAACACCTAACATAATAAGTGTGATAAGAGTTGTTGAAGGTCTAAATTGTCTAGGGTTAGATGTTACAGAATCCGTCAAAATTGTTTTAATTTCATTATATACACCACAAATAATTTTCAAATTTTCTTCCTGGGTGTAATTATCCACATCTATCCCCCAAATCTTAGAATCCTTAATGTTATCAAAGTATTTTATCAAGGATTTCATTTCAACTGGTGTGATTGATGTTATTCTTCTATGGGAAAGATACGCAAATAGTTGCAGACAACTTGTTTCTAAATTATCACCAACAAGATTTTGACGGTGAGTCTGGAAATAATTATAGCAGGTTTCAAATGAAATGTGATGTCGTTTTTCAGCTATATCCTGAAAAGAATTCATTATGCATTCTGCGATACTCTCTTCATTTTGTTTTTTTATTTCGATGTCTTCCATATATATGTTTTTAGAATTGGTTTGACCTCGTTTTTATGTAATTATAATGAAAATTAAGACGTTTGTAGTGAATTGCATTGTTATTCCAACCGTCACTTTTTTAACCAGTATTATGTATCCATATCATTCTCTATTTTTTCCATATTAATAGGGCTGGTCGCTTTTTTGTATCGAAAGTAGCTTTTGATGAGGTTAAGAGCTATGTCTAATACCCAAGAGGAAAAATCGCTTTTAAAATCGTACTGGTCTCTTCGGATTGCGATAATAAACTTATAAAATGTATGCTCGAAAATCTCATTGGCTATTTCCGTGTCTTTCACCGCCGAATAGATGCCACCAAAAACTTTACCCTGATAACGCTCAAGAAGCACTATAAAACTATTGATGTCACCCTCACGATACCGCAGAATCAAATCATTGTCGGTTGGTTGAGGCTCCTCGTCAGCCACCTTGATTTTTTTGTTTCGTTCTTTCATATTCTTTCGATATTATAGTGTGTTTTCAAATCGTTGTAGCCATCAGTGATGTCAAAAAAATATTTTTCGGTATTGGTCGCTGTAACGGTTGTCGGTTCATCTGTGCCAACAGGCCACACCTTGAAAGTCAGACAGTCTATTTTACGACCATTCACATTCATAAGTTTTTGTTGAATAAAAGAGTTCTCTTTTTCACTGTACTGATAAATCACATCCATTATGCTTCGCTCCAAGTGAACGTAATTATCAGTTTCGTTTATCACAAATGGATTGTCCTTGTTGCAACCTTTCTTTGAAGGTTTGTATGGATAGGTGGTGCCCACCTCCATTAAATTCAAAAGGCCATTGCCGTCAAAAATACGAACCAGAGCGACTGCATCCTCTTTGTCTTCATAAGGATTACAAAGCATATAGGTTTTCCACATTGACCATTTAAGACTGACTTCTCTCGACTTTTCCACAACAAACCTTTTATGACTGTCATCCAAGTCTTTTTTGTCGTTCTCATCCAGAGACCTCAGCGAAAGCCACCCTTCCAGGTTGTCCACTCGCTCAATGTTGCACTCCTTGGCGACAGAATGCATTATGTTAAGATAGTCCCAGTAGGTTTTCTTGATATCGAATACGGTCTCGTACTGATAATCATATCGCCTTATGTAAAACGTAGTCTTCGGCTCATTGACCTCATCCTTCTCACACCAGTAATAAGGGAAATGGTCGTTTTCCCAATCAAGCAAGGCACAGTGAATACAAGCCTGTGGCCAGTCGTAAATTAAAGGCTTGATTGGAAGGTTTAAGTCATACGCCAAAAAATAGATGACGCGACTGACATAGGCAAGAAAGGTTCGTTGGAGGCCATAATAGTCGGAGCCAAAAGCGACAATTTCGTTTATTCCACCAAGCATAGAGTCGACGGCCTCGATGATTTTTCCTTTGGCAAGCATTTCTTTGACACGTTCCAGTTTACGAACGATGTATTCCTTTTCAAATGTGCAAGCGAAGACATACGGCTGCTTGACCTCTTCGTTCTCGAACATTCCAATCCAGAGCAATGTCGCGACAAAACCTTTATATAGGTCTTCTCGATAATAGGCGGCTATCTTTTCACGCGAAAGTTCATCATCTATGCTTCTTATTACTTCGACAACGGGATATTTACGTTGAGTGGTTTCATACTTTTTGTCGGACACTGAACCATTGCGCTTGGGTTTCACTTGTATTAAGGGACTAACAAAACTATTGATTTCATCACGGTGTTTTTTGATATAATCTTTCATTTTATTCCTGATTTGAATTTGTTTGTAGTCTTTTTAATGATTTAATGGCTTCTTCATCACCTTGGTCGGCGGATTTTTGCAACCACTTGATGGCTTCGTCCATATCCAACTCCACTCCGTCGCCACTGGCATACATTGTGGCGAGATTGAACTGTGCATCAGAATCGCCTTGCTCGGCAGCCATACGATACCAACGAGCCGCCTCTACATAATCCATTTCAACGCCCAATCCTTCATCGTACATAAAGCCAATATTAAATTGGGCTGTGGCGTGACCTTGCTCAGCTGCCATTCGGAACCACTTCATTGCCTCTACATAATTTTCCTCCACTCCGAGTCCCTCGAAGTATAGGACACCGATGCCAAACTGTGCATCTGCGTTACGGTCGGCAGTTTTCTGATACCACCGCATCGCCTCCTCGTAATTCTGTTCGGTCCCTAAACCATCGAAGTACATATCTCCGATGGTACAGGTGCAGTCATTGACATCGATTACAACACCATCCCTCTCTTCAACCGATTTAAGAAACAATCGAAGTGCTTCTGCATAATCCTGTTTGACACCCCAGCCATTATAAAACATCAGACCAAGATAATAGCAGGCCATAGCATCATCTTGCTCAACTGCTTTCTGAAATAATGAAAATGCTTCGGTATCACTTTGCTCAACACCTTTTCCCCTCAAATACAGTTCTCCAAGACACTCTTGTGCGGTAGCATCACCTTGTTCAGCCGCCTTGCGGTACCAACGTGCAGCTTCGGCATAGTCAATATCAACACCATCCCCATATTCGTACATATGGCCCAGAAAAAACAAAGCGTCTTGATGTTTTTTTTCTGCGGCTTTACGAAACCATTTTAATGCCTCTTCATAGTTTTGTTCGACATCGAACCCTTCCAAATAATTTACTCCCAAGCTACGCTGAGCCTCAACATCGCCTTGTTCGGCGGCGGCAAGGAGTTTTTCAATCTTGTTCATAATGTTTTCTTTATTATTGTTTTCCATATCTGTGTTTTTTGAATTATTGTTTCTGTATCCTCAATCTCCAAATAGTTTTCGGAGAAGATTGGAGATTGCTGTTATTACTGTGTTGATTGCGATAAAGGCAAATATCGCTACCACAAAACACATTATCATTGCGATGGCTCCCACAAAAAACATCACAAGGGCTGCCAATAGGCTTGACATAAAACCGTGCGCTTGTCGGGTGATTCTTATGGTGTATAGTATCGGGATTACAGCCATCATACCTGAAAATACCGCATAGCCATATTCCTCAAAGCGGGACTCATAAGAATCCATACCAATAAAAAGGAAGAGTAGAGAGAAGGACATAATGGATGCAGCGTGAGTGACTGGTACCATCGTGACAAAAGTGTCAGTTTTTAAGTTCTTATCCAATGCCGATGAGATATTTCTGTAAGTGTCATCAAGTAAGTCATACAATGCCCTCATTACACTTTTATTGGCCACCGTTGTATTCCCCACCTTTTGCATTACAAATCTGCGTATGGATATAGTCCAAGTGAAGAGACACAGCAGCATAGCCATCCAACTGATACCCCAATCTTTTCCATCTGTAACCATACACACCGTAACAAATATGACAATAAGAATTATCCATCTAATCCACTTTGAAAGATACGGTCTTGCATAACCCACTGCGATTGTGGCGATGGAGAAGAGGATGAAAAGTGGCATACTGTCTTCTATTCGGGAAGACATCCAAGAGGAGAGGAACAACACGGATGACATTGCCAAGAATGTCAAAGCGAGGAAATGGTGAATTGATGCGTGTCTCATAATATATTATAAGTTATTGTTGATTAAATAATTGTGTTAAATCAAAATAATAAGATTCTGTAACTCTTTTCCCGTTACGATATACACAATAGGTTAGGCTTTCTATCCATTTTGAACCCCTGGAGTGCATAACGACATTGGTCAACTCACGATGAGTCTCTTCTGTGGAGCTCCAGAAAATAATGAAATCAGCGACGGCTCCTTCAAAGCGGAAATGTCCCTCCCAAGTAGCATTGAATAAAAATGGGTTCTCGATGCAACATCCTTTGTTTCTGTGGCTATACACTTTGTATTGGTCTCGGTTCTCTACAAGACTGTTGTCTTTTAATAGTTGCAGCATTTGTTGTCGGTCTGTATCATTCTCCATATATATGTTTGTCGCATAATCAGCAAGATAAGCATCCTTGTTGCCAACACATTGAAAACCTTGCCGTACAAACTCCGCTAGCGAGAGAGCACTGTAAGATGGGTCGTAATTCTTATTAAGTCTTTTACGAAAAGAAGCAATGACCTCTTTCGCAATGGGGTATGTAACTCTGCCCTCATCACTGTAGTTCATCCAATCCACCAAGAACTCTGGATTTCCACTGCCCGCCCACAGGCCAAGGTCGCCCAAGCGTTTACAATAATCTTCATAACACTCGGCTTCAGATGAGTTGTCGCATATCGTCACACGGTCTCCCTCTATATTATAGAATGGTTGCGTTGTACCCACGTCTTCCAGCAACAACGCGCAATGCACATCTCTCATACGAGGGTTGTACATCAGTGGATGTGTTATGTTGCAACCCGTCATTGCCAGATGGTCCAGTGCCAATGTGAATAATTTGGAATTGACTTTTTCGGCTATTTGTAGTTGCGATGAGGATTCACAAGCAGTAAACAGTTCGGAAAGGGTCATATCGCCTTGATGAAGATGATTCTGTATCTCTTCAAGTTTGGCTTGGACATTCTCGGCAGGCTCGACCAAGAAGGGGAACAAGTGGTAAACAACGAATGGGTCTCGTCGAAGTCTGTCGCAGAGGAGAGTTGCGACAAAACCTTTATAGAGGTCCTCCTCATAACAGTTAAACACGTCTTGACGAGAAAGAGGACGAGGTATCTGTTTGACCACTTCAGCAAATTCAGGAAAATCGTGCATAGTTCTTTCCAACCGACTATTGGGCTTTCCCTTTTCTGTTATCATCCAATCTACGGCAGGTCGCTGATACCCGACCCACTCCGCTGCTTTTTCTTCGAGGTAATTTCGTAATGTCATATGTTTGATTGTTTGATATTTTTTGTAATGTATTGTTTAATACCAAAACATTTATTTCTGTCTAAATGTTATTGAAATACAACAAAATACAACACTTTCGTTTAGAAAGCATTGTATTTGAATGAATATATTGTATTTCTAGTCGCCTTAAAAGAATGAAATCAAATATTCTTGGCAAATTATATAAAGCACACCAACAAGTGCAAAAGCCCGATTTCAAATGAATTTATTATCCCCACTAAACGACAAAAGGGAAGCCGAAGCCTCCCGTTGTCACCCTCAAATGAGTGTATTTGCTAGTATGCACTCAGAAACTCTCTCTTGACCCTTTGAACGGTACTTGCGCTTTTGTCGCATAGCTTGGCCGTTGCTTTGATTGAGTAACCTTTACGGAGATATAGGATAACGTCCTTGTATTCGATTTCCTTTTGTTCCCTGGTCTTCACGGAACCTGGCTTGCGCCCCATTCTTACCCCCCTCTCAATGGCTCGGAGCTTGCCGCTGTTCAGCCTGAATTTAATCGAGTCTCGCTCTATCTGGGCGCACGTGCCAAGCACGGCAATCATAATGGTAAGATAGGGGTTCTCGCTCCCGTCGGCCTGAAAGATACTAATGTTCTCCTTTTGGAAATACAGGTTCAGGTGCTTTTCTTTGCACAGGCGCACATTCGCGAGAACTTCATCCACATTTCGCCCAAGGCGACTCAGTTCGCTCAGTAGCAACATAGCGACTCCGTTCTCAAAACAATAATTAAGGCAGTCTATGAGAACTGGCCGTTCATCGTTTTTCTTGGCTCCGCTGATATGTTCTTCATACACCTTGAGAACATTGATGGAGTTATGTTCGGCATACTTGGTAAGGTCGATAACTTGTCTCTCTGTGTTCTGACGGTCATTCGTTGAAGAGACCCTGGCATATATGGCAGCTGTAATCTTATTCATTTTTCTCTTTGTATTATTTCGGTATCCGCAATCTGAAACCTGGTTGATTGTTGTCCCAATTTTTTGACTTTTTTGACTAAACCTGTAAATTGACTAACTTTTTACGTGTTGATTTTGATTTGTACAAACTCTATACTTGAAGCTATAATTTGTTGGCTTATCAGTAGGCATCCTGCGACTATCGCAATCGAGTCTAAATATTCACCCGTCACACATAGTTTGGTTCCGCTTTTCAGCTTCATTGCCATCAACATCATCTCCTTGTCGAAAACGCGAATGTGGAACTGTGGCCTTGGGGTCTCTTGTGCAGAGTTGGAAGCGATTGTGAAGTGAACGTACTGCCTCCCATCCTTGGTAGTCTTAATATGAGGTGAGAAATGTACGGAACCGACAACTTGGATTATACGCATATTATCTTCCATCATTTGAGTATACATAACCATCGGAAATTGTTAGCTATCCTTCTCCCCAAATACGAAGTTAAGCCATTCTTGAAACCTCTTCTTGTATTCCTCGGACTGGTCGTTGTTAGTCTCGACCTCTGCGTCAATAACCGAAACCAGGGTGTCACAGTAGCAGTCTTCGACCTCTCTCTTTACCTCTCCGTTTTCATCAATGGTACGGAAGGTGTAGGTGTCGCTTCCCTCTACGTAGACCACTTCACACCAACCTTTGTGTTTGAAACCGTTTACCTCGAAGGCTACACCATTGGCAATCGGGCGAGAGTTGTTAAATCCCCAGCTCATAAGCTTGTTTGGTTCCTCATAGAGCAGTCTGAGGATATTCAACGAGATTTCAATGTCTATAATCTGTGTGCCGCTCACTATCATAATTCGCTTGTGTATTAGTCCTACATTTGATAACTTGTCTCCCTGGTCTTGAAGGTGCAAGTCAGAGGACTCGCACCAGTGCCTCACGCCTAAATGACCTCCAGCCACCGCAAACA
>JAEEGL013283479.1_pt1 | contig 16755 bp, 15 predicted proteins | sample 9134231 | NCBI WGS metagenome assembly JAEEGL01 (sample SAMN16246548, study PRJNA631951) | gut metagenome | biome: gut microbiome; feature: rumen; material: fiber-attached | host: Bos | place: Iran: Karaj | collected 2018-10
AAGATCTGCGGAAGCAGTGGCTTCATCAATATCATATTCGAAAAGAACAGCATCAAGTAGCTCTTTATCGGACATGGGATTCTGCAGTTTTTCCCAGACGAAAGCCGCAAGTTCGTTCAGCATCATAGTGCCGTTAAAACTTTTCATCCTTTCGCCGGTAGGGACAAGCATATATTCACCGACTATATTTCTGAGAATAAAATCATTACATGCTTTCAAAGTTCTGCCTCCGTTTACAAATCATTAGCAGCCGCTGTTACGACCGCTGCTGAAAGTTCTAGCATTGCGATGGTAAGGAACACCGTCACATCCGCCGCCTCTGCCTCTGCCACGGCCTACGTCACCATTACCAGCCGAGCCGTCATCGTCTGAAGAAGTATAAATATTGTCATAAGCTTCAGCAGTCTCTGTGAACTCAAGTTTTTCAATCTTGGGAGCATTGTAGGTTTTTTTCATTTTTTCACCTCCTATCATTGTTGATATATTTAAATGTATTTGTTTACATTCATTTCTTATTTAACAATCGGGAGTGGGAAGTACACCCTTACTTACCCAATAGCGGGTCTTTTTACAATGGGCTTCGGGACGTCTGCCCGGTTCAGCATATTGTAAAAACTGTGCGGCACATTTGTCACATACCTTTTCATAAGCACATCCGTCACATTCCGCAACTCTTGGCCAGTTATTGGCTATATGGCTTATCTCTTTCCAGCTTTCGGAAAATCCTTTCGTCAAAGCATTACTTTTCGACTCTAATCGGTTACAGATACGCATTTCACCATTCCAGCCGATGACAAAGCTGGAGCGCCCTCCGCCACATACAAGCCCGCATTCTGAGCAGTCATGCTTTGAGCCTCCCGGCTCAGGGAGAGTATTTTCAGGACATTCAGTTATCTTTATTCCTTGAAGTTCTTTGTTATATCTTAAAACTCGTGCAATAAAGTCATCTTCAAGAGGTTTGCAGTCCTTAAGTCTCCATTCTTCTCCTTTAGGCGCAAAAAGTGAAGTGGATATGGTTACATCACGTGAAAGACTTCTTGCCAGACGTATAGTTTCAAAGATATCTTCACCAAGCAGGGATGTAGCGGTAATGCTAATGGTAAGAGGTATCCCGCAGGCGATAACATTTTTCAGATGTTCCAGTACTTTGGAAAACTCTCTTTTACCGGTAACTCGTTCATAAGCATCTTCGCTGTTGCCGTAAAGAGTAACCTGCATCAGTGCCGGTGGATGAGCCTTAAAGAATTCCATTCTTTTTTCATCCAGTAATACACCGTTTGTCATCACGGTGACTTGACATCCGAGGCTTTGAAGATAGAGGTAGATATCATCAAAACCGGGATACGTAAGGCACTCTCCGCCGGTAAGAGCCGCCTCCATCATACCGGCTGAAAAAGCCTGCTTTATAAGGTCTTTCCATTGATCCGTCGATAAAAGTTTTTGGCCACCCATACCATCCGGAGTAAGGTGAACATAGCACATCTTACAATTGAGGTTACATAAAGGAGTGAGTTCGAATTGCCCGAATATCGGAACATTCATTGCTCTAGCCTTTGCATCGAGAAATTTCATCACCTTTTCATAACTGGGTGTTTGTTTCTCGTTGTGTGACTGCAGCAAGTCAATATATTCAAAAGCATCTTTCGGGCCGATCAATTTCTCCCAGGCAACTTTTGCCGCGTCCGGTTCCATATTGCATTCAAGTCTGTAGAAAGACACTTTTTCAATCAGTTTTGCATAAAGGTCCAAAATTTGGACATTTTTAGCAGGGTCCCGGGAAATATAGCTCTGCTTCATCAGCAGACTCATAGCTTCTTTGATACTGATGGGTTCGATTTTGTTTACTTTAGCCCGTTCTATCTTAACTATGGCCTTTACCGGCACGGATGTGTTACTGCTCAGATGATGCTTACCATCCCATGGTGTACCGTAAGCCTTCATTTCATCAATCCTGATCATCGGTTTATCATCGTTGATCATCTGAACCTTTGCCCCGAATACCTCGCGCCAGAGCCTGGCATGAGTACTTTTACCTGTACCGCTTTTAGCTGTAAAGATAATGCCTTCGCCGTTCATGGCAAGCGCCGATCCGTGAAGCATCAGAACGTTGTACTCAACCAGCTTATCAGCGACTAAGATATGGATGGCGTTATTTTCAAGAAACTCTTCTTTGTAGTCGACCCGAGCAAGGCCTTCCGTTTCGTTCATATGATCAAAGTCAGCGTGAACACTGCGGATAAAAGCATCGGTTGGTTCTATAGTAAATTCAGGAGTTTTATTTGTAAAATAGCCGTCAAAAAAATCGCGGTTTTTTTGGTACTTGCATTTTATTCTTAAAGGAATACCGGCAAGTTCTATGTTAAAATCTTCCACGGGTCCTCCTTGAGATTATAAAAAGATATGGGATATAATAATTCCTATTAGTAAACGATTCTAATATACTATATAAAAATGTAGAATACAAGAAGTTTAACGAAAATGATAGAAAACCCAGTCTTCACTTGATATGACCATTGAGATAAATACAAAAGAGATTTCTGAACTGATAAAGAACACAACGCTATTGACGGAGTTTATATTGTTTCTGCATTAGCTCATGATGGAGAGGTTACATTTTAAGAGAATAAAAGCTCAAGGCGGAGAGAGTAAAAAAGGGTTTCCTCTAGGGGAAACCCTTTTGAAATGACAATTTTCTTCAATTATGTCGAAATATTTAAATGGCTTAAGCAGCTCGACATAATTCAAGGAGATGGAGATTACCAGAACGGCCAAAACGGCATAAAACCATGCTTTTTCTTAGACTTGCCTCCATAATATCCACCATTGAATCCATTCCAAGCATTGTTTTTAGTCCAATCAACTTCAATCTCAACTTTCTCTTGGCCTATTACTTCACCGGTAGATGAAAGGATATCTTTGTATGTATGACAAGCGGTTTCAAAGAAATCAAGACTTTCGATTTCAGGGGTTACATAAGTTTTTTTCATTTGTTTCACCTCCGTTCTGTTATGTTTGGTAGTTTATTTTCTAAACATGCAGAGTATCCCGCATTATAAACTTTAATATCATTGTTTTGTCTTGATCAAAGCTTTATAGGCAACCTGAGCTGCTTCCGGGTCCATATTACATTCGAGTCGGTAAAACGGAACTTTTTTAATCAATTTTATATACAGATCCATGATAGAAACTCTTTTGCTTTGCTCTGAAGGAATATGAGTCCGTTTCATTAAAACAGTCAATGCTTCTTTGACATCGATAGGCGTAACTTTATTTCCCGGAGACCGTTCAATTTTTACTATTGCTTTTAACGGAACGGAAATGTTACAACTGAGATGATGCTTTCCGTCCCATGGTGTTCCGTATACCTTTGCCTCATCGACACGGATCAGAGGTTTATCATCATTAACCATCAGTACTCTGGAACCGAATACTTCCCTCCATAGCCTTGTATGAGTGCTTTTGCCGGTACCGCTTTTGGCAGTAAAGATGATTCCGTTACCATCTATAGCAAGTGCAGAGCCGTGAAGCATCAGTACATTATATTCCAATAGTTTTTCTGCGGCCAGGATATGAATGGCATTGTTTTCAAGAAAACTGTCAGAATAACCGATTATAGGATTACCTTCGGTTTTATTCAGAAAATCAAAGTCTTCCTGAACACTTTTTACATCTTTTTCGTCTGGTTCGACAGTAAAAACAGGGTCTTTCGTCGTATAATACCCGTCGAAAAAAGCCATGTTTTCTTTATACTTGCATTTGACATTTAACGGAATGCCCGCTAACTCAATATTAAAATCTTCCACGGGTCCCCCTAGGAAAAAAACGAAAACCAATACTATTACTAAAAGGCTAACAATAAAATATAATGAATTAAAAAAAAACACAAGTAATATTACATAAATGATAGAATTAAAAAGATATGGAATATAATTACCACAATACAATGCTATATCCGACCAATCCATCAAACTGATTCTTATATAATTTTTTGAGAGATTTCTCTGGTTTTCTTAAGGGTCTGTTGTGCATTGATCAGGTTGTTCAGGCAAGTAATACTCCTTAAATCCTGTAAACTTTCTTCATAAGTCGGTTTTTCTTTATTGGCGAATGCCTTTAACTTGTTAAAATCTATGTATTTACCCCATGTTTTTTCGTCAAGCTTTGAGATAGTGGATTCTTTCATAGACAAATATTTGTCGTACCAGTTTGGATCGTGAGGCAGATTCTTTTTACTTGTAGTTGATTTTTCAACTAATCGGTATAAAGAATTGGGCATAATATCTTTAAAGGCTTCACGAAAGATACTGCGATTTTGTCCCGGTTTCAAAAATTGACTCCTGGGAATTGATACTGCATAATTAATTACACGGTAATCCAGATACGGGATCATATATCTTACATCGCAAAATGCACCTTGAAGAGATACATTGTCTAATCGGTTTCGACTTCCGCCTGTTAAAATATACTTTTTTGTATCAATATTAAAATACAATTTAGTAATATTTTCCTTTTTATGATCGTTGGAAAAAGAATCACTAATTAATCCGGTTGCATTGATGGCGGTGGAAAAAGGGTAACGAAGGGTTTTCTTTCCGTCAGCAATATTATTTTTTATGCCCTTTATTGTTCTTATCGCCCGGCGTGGCTGCCCTTTTAGTCGGGCATACATATATCTGATATAATCAAAGTATTCGTGACGGTAATACATTTCAAACGGGTCAGCACGGTGACTTACTCCTTCGTCACCGCCATGACCTGTAAAAATAGCTTTTACACCGTAATGATTCATAAAAAGGCTTGTTTCCGTAATCTTAATCGTGTTAATGTACGGGGGTGTAACAAAATCATTTTCTGAAAGCTCATCGGTGGTTTTTACATTGCAAATCTTATAATTGTTTTGGAGGGGTATAGTCAGATCAGGGACAAAATGTCTGTAATTACAGGTTATGTTTTCCTGATCACAAATATCTTTTATTATCAATCTTTCATCATCATTGGAATAAGGAAGAACATCGGGAGAATCGGACCATGAAAAGTAAAAACATTTCCTGCCAAGTTTATGGATCAAAATACTGATCACTCCCGAATCAAGGCCTCCGGATAGTTCGGCTCCCACTTCTCCGGTTACCACATCCAGCCTTCGTTTTATGGAGTCGGTGATCAATTCATTAAGCTTATCCTGATATTGCAGGTCGTTTTTCAATTTAATTTTTTTCTTGCATAAATCCCAGTATGTTTTAGATGACTGACAGATTTTGCCATCTTTAAATCCTAACGTCAGATAGGTGCCGGGTTTAACACAAAAAATGTCGGAATATTCGGTATCCTCAAGACCTAAAGTTTTGTATCCCATAAGAGATCTGTAAATCCATTGTTCATTGAGGGATATATTAGCACGCTGAATACCGGCAAGCCCTCTGATATCAGAGGAAAAAGCGATAAAATCATCCTGGATACAATAGAATAAGGGTCTGATACCCATATGATCGCGGAATAATGTAAGTTCTTTTTTTTCGGAATTGTAAATGGCACCGGAAAAATCCCCGTTTACATTTTTTAGTGCTGAGAGCCCTTTTGCAGTTATATAGGTAATTAATAACTGTTCGTCAGATAATGTAGAAGAAACAGTACATTCCTTTAATAGCTCTTCCCTATTGTATATTAGTGCATCTATGGCATATATCCGGTTATTTTCACTGATCACAGGTTCACTGATACCAATACTTTGATTAATTCTATCCTGACAACAACCGATATAATAATTACTTGATTGAACAACTTTATGATTATACTTTCCGTAAGGCAGATTCCAGGATAACAAACCCGTTATTTCATTCTCGATACCTTTGGAAAAAGTGAACTTGTTTATCAGACCAAAAACGCTGCTCATTATAAAAACCTCGCAAAAAAATAACCCTTGTCATAAATGACAAGGGTTTGAGCCGGAAAACAATTATGATCTTGAGCCTGTGGTAGCTTCGTCCTTACCATAATCACCAGTCTGCTGATCCTGAGGAAGTGCACACTGCCATGTAGCCAATTCCTGTATATAACCATACAATGTACCATCGGATTTAATTTCCTCGTAAACATTAAAATCACCATTAGCGGTCGCATTGATGTTAAGAACTACAACGTCTGCATTTTTCCAAGTCTTCATTATTTATTCCTCCAAAAATATAATCTTCTATGTTTCACATAGTTTTCGTGTGTCATAATACAGAATAAAGAAAAAATATTCAAGATTTCTAACATATTTGATAGAAATTAATTTTGTAATAATGTGTTAAGTGGATTATGAGATCAAGGATAGCACTTTGTTACATATTTCATCCAATGTATCTTTGTTTTCAGGCCTGATAATAAGGTATATCTTACATTTGGAAGCCATTTTCATACACATATTTATTACTTCCTGTGAATTTTCCCATGGACCTTTAAGGCGGTGCAGGAAAAGATTATCCCGTATGGACATAAAACATTCGAATCCGCTTAGCTTTTTTATGGTTAATTCTTCTACAGGTGCCTTGATAATATAAAAAAATGTATCCAGTTTTTGAGGATCGTATTCGAATATATCGTTAACGGGAACAAGATACTTATCTTTATCTCCGTCTATATGATCAAGACTATTTTTATCAAGCCCTCTTTTTTCAATTTCATTTGAACATAGCTTTTGGAAAGGAAAGGCAGGATATACCAGGCAGTCTTCATTGCTAAAGCGAATACCTGCTACATCGTCTGCTAAAAGCCTCAATTCGTTTTCGAGCAGTTTCCCGGCCAAGGAAGACTTTCCTGCTCCCGGGGTGCCGGAAATAAGCACAGCACCCTTTTTGGTTGCTATGGCACTGCAATGAATGGTCAATATCCCTCTTTGCAAGAGTGCGATGGAAAGACAAAAGCCTGTAACCCATACGGAAATAGTATCATAATCGTATCCTTCTTTTAGCTTGACCAGGATTTCGTTGCCGTTTTGTATCAGATAAAATCCTCCTCTGTTATAAAAGGCGGACTTAGTAAGACCTATCTCATATAGTTTTTCTACTGCATTATGTTCTTTTAGAAAACCCATAACTTCGTCTTCGACATCTCTTTCTCTTACCATTATAACATCAGAGGTAAGATCTGATTCTTTCGCCGGAATGAGAAGGTTCAGTTCAAATTCCGATTCCAAAATAATACCATATATCTTATATCTGTACATATGTTTTCCCTTTTTTTGACTCTGATTTTGTTACAATTTGTTCCAATTATAACTTTTTTGTTAAAAATACACAAGAGAAATATGTTTTGTGGTATGCTAATTCTCTAAATCCTTTTAGAAAAAATAATAGCATATCATGTCAGGTTGTGGTATAATATTAATTTGCAGAAATATGTTTTTAGTTACTGGATATATTATACCAAAATAAAGATAGGAGAACTTACCGCACCAAATGATTACATTAACCTTTGATGCCGGTAGGGTGTTATTATCATGAGAGGCAGTCACAGACATGCTAATATAAATATAGCTTATATGTGCTTTGATGTACTGTTTGGTATTCTGGCATATATTATCGCTTCAGTTATAGATGAAGGAAAGAGCTTTAGCAACATAGATTATCTATTAGTATGCGCAAGCTCGATATTGCTTATTATAGTGTTTAACAAAAACAGAAGACTTTATGATACCACCTTGTTCTTTTACATAGACAGATGGCTTACATATCTTACAAAGTCTTTTATATCCGCAAATCTTTTTGTTACAGTTCTGGCGTTTTATGTAGGAAATTGCGGGGTAACGAAAAAGTTTTATATCATATTCCTTATATGTGAGTATATCCTTTTGCTTGCCAGTGCATTTTTTACAAGATGGGTACTCAGAAGGACAAAGGTGTATGCTGTAAGGACTTTATTGGTAGGTACCAAGGCGGATTATGAAAAGGTTATCCGTTTCTTAAGGCATAACAGCATGAGTGCGGAGGTAATAGGATATATATCCGAGACGTCGACATATCCTGAGGGAGATGATACTCCGTTCCTCGGGACTATAGATGATCTGGAGGAGGTAGTCCATAAAAACTCTATAGACCAGGTATTCTTCATGCAGCACAGGAAAAACCCTGTCAATCTGGAAAAGCATGTAGAACTCTGTATGGAACTGGGTCTCGTAGCCCGTGTATTGGTACATCCTTACCGTATAGGTCGTGCGCATTCCGTTATATGCAGCATAGGTACTTATCCTGCTGTAACTTATCATAATGTAGTATTAAATGTATATGCTAAGGCAGCTAAGAGGGTATTTGATGTCGTTTTCAGTATAGTCGGCATAATAGTATTTGCCATACCGATGCTGATCACAGCCATAGCTATAAAGCTTGACTCTAAGGGGCCTGTTATATTTAAGCAGACCAGAGTAGGGCTTAACGGCAGACATTTTAAGATGTTTAAATTCCGAAGTATGGTGAAGGATGCCGAGGCAAAAAAGAAAGAACTGATGGATAAGAATAAAGTGTCCGGCGGTCTTATGTTTAAGATGGATGATGACCCGAGAATCACAAAGGTTGGCAAATTCATCCGTAAGACATCCATAGATGAGTTGCCACAGTTCTTTAATGTACTGTTCGGTACGATGAGCCTGGTCGGAACACGTCCGCCGACAGTGGATGAGGTAGCTAAGTATGATACGAGACATTGGAGAAGACTGTCGGTAAAGCCCGGTATCACCGGTATGTGGCAAACCAGCGGAAGAAGCGAGATAACTGATTTTGAAGAGGTGGTAGCATTAGATAAAGAATATATAGATAACTGGAGTATGTGGTTAGATATTAAAATATTGTTTAAGACAGTAGTTCAGGTGTTTGCCCGAAAAGGGGCATGCTAAGCCTGGTATTTGAATTTTTGAAGGATTTAACAAAAGCTTATGAGTGATGTAACAATTAGTGTTATTATGCCTGTGTTTAATGCTGAAAAGCACTTAAAGACAAGTATCGAATCTGTATTGCAGCAATCTTATGCAGATTTTGAATTGATTATAGTTGATGATGGCAGTTCTGATTCTTCTGTAAAAATTTGCGATGAATATGCTGTATCAGATAAGAGAATACGGGTTATCCATCAGGATAATTCGGGAGTGAGTAAAGCCAGGAATGCCGGGATACAGGCGTCTAAAGGGAAATATATCCTGTTCCTTGATTCAGATGATAAAATGGATCTGAATCTTATGGAAGATAATATGAAGATTATTGAAAGGCTTAACCCTGACGTTCTGATCTTTAATTTCAGGTATGTTTTTTCAGACCGTTGTGAAGATAACCGATTCAAACAGGATGAGTTGTTTTTTGGTGATAATAAGAAGTTTTTTGAGGAAAGACTGGAAGCTGTTGTAGAGAGTGAACTGATGAATGCACCGTGGAATAAAATAATCCGCAGTGATCTGATAAAGAAAAACAATATCCTTTTTGATGAAAGATATTCAATTTTAGAGGATGCGATGTTTTCGGTATCGGTATGTACGTTTGCTAAGACAATCTGTGTTAACAGTGACATATATCACAGTTACTATATCTGGGAGTCAGGTTCACTAAGGACAAAATGGACTGACAGCAGATTTTTGGCTATTAAAGAGCTTTACAAACTCGAAAAAAGATACTGCAGCAGATTTGAGAACAACAAAAAACAAATGCAGCTCTTTGGAAGGATATTCAGCAAATCGATATTTGTATATATGCAGCTTGTTTCAGTGACTGCTGAGCTGACTTTCAAAAAGAGAAAAGAGTTTTTAAAGGCAGTATGCAACGATAATAAAGTACGACAGATATTTCTGAATAAGAGTTTTTATCCGAATTCAGGAGTCAATAAGGGCGCGATCCGTTTGTGCGTTAAGATGAAAATGACTTCTATGATAATTATTTTATACAGGATAAAAAATATTTTCAGGCGGAAATAGAAATATAAACGTTATTAATGTCAGGAGAACAATAATGGTTAATTCGAAAGTCAGTGTTATAGTTCCGGTATATAATACTGAAAAATATCTTCGAAAATGTCTGGATTCTCTTGTAAACCAGACTCTTGACGGAGTAGAGATAGTGATTGTAAACGATGGTTCGAAAGACTCTTCTCCACAGATTATAGCTGAATATATGAAAGAATATCCTGACAGATTTGTATATGCATCGCAGGAAAACAGCGGACAGGCAGTAGCCAGAAACAAGGCGTTAAAAATGTGTACCGGTGATTATATCGGTTTTTTGGATTCAGATGATTTCGTCCGTACAGATATGTTTGAACGCATGTATAATGCAGCTGTGGCTGAAGATGCCGATTATGTGGCCTGTGGATATACGGATATAACTTATGATGAAGCCGGCAACGAGATAGAACTGGAGCATTACGTACATTCAAAACTTGCACATAAGACCAAAGATATGTTTTTTGGAGCACTTGCATCTCCTTTTCTTCATTTATATAAGAAGAAAGTGCTCACAGAATCCGGAGCGGATTTCCCGGAGGGGGTGGTATACGAGGATACGGCATTTTATCTGAATATCATACCTTATATTAAAAAGCTTGCGGTAATAGATGAACCATTGGCGTTCAGGGTCAGACGCAGCAACTCTACCATGTCAACATTTAAAGCCGCTAAGGTAAGACAGATTTTCAGAGTGCTTGATTATTCGATAGATTACTATAAGAAAAAAGGGTTTTATGAAGAGTATCAAAAGGAATTGGAGTATTTCTGTGTAAGAGTATTGCTCTGCAGTTCTATGCAGCGTATCTGTAAGGTTGAAAACAGCAAGGAAAGAAAAGCTCTGCGTAACGAAACGCTTGAGTATCTTAACCGTAATTTTCCTGACAGAAAGTCTAATGGATATTTCAAGGGCGGTTTTCAGCATTTATATATGAAGACTTTTAACAAAGTGACAGCACCGTTTTATGCATGGCTGTTAAGGATAAAAGGACGCAGGGAAAGAGAGTATATCTGATGGATAAGATAAAAATCTCCGTAGTTATCGCATCTTATAATGGGGCAGAATATCTGGTCGAGCAGCTTGAATCGATCCGTACCCAGACTTTACCTCCGGATGAGCTTATCATATGTGATGACCGCTCAAAGGATAATACGGTAGAAGTGGCTGAAACATATATAAAAGAGCATAAACTTGAAGGTTTATGGCGGGTAACTGTCAATGAGCAGAATATGGGTTATGCTGATAATTTTGATCATGCCGCAAAGCAGGCAGCAGGAGATCTGATATTTTTTTCTGATCAGGACGATGTCTGGAATACGGATAAGATTGAGATAATGACCGGGATAATGGAGGAACACCATGAATGCAAGGTGCTCTGTACCGATTATGTGCCCTGGTATACAGGTGAAAATGCTCCTCAGGCGCCTAAGAGCGTAATGGAAAGAATGCCGGATAACGGGGTATTGGAAAACGTCAGATTAAAGAAAAAAAGTGTATATATCGGAGCGCTTGGATGTTGCATGTGCGTAAGACGTGAGTTTTACACGGATATCTGTTCTTACCGATTCCACGGTTGGGCACAGGATGACCGTATGTGGAAAATGGCACAGTGTGAGCCCGGAGGCTGTCTGATATTACACAGAAACCTTATAAAACACAGGATTCACGGAAATAATACTTCTACATACGGGAAGTATCATACTGTGGAGCGAAGGGTTAAGCTTTTCAGCGAGATGCTGGAAGCGGAAAAACAGATGCTTAAATATCTTGAAGATAAAAAAGCGGATAAAAAAGACATTAAACTGATCAATAAGCATATATCAATGATGGGAAAGAGGATTGACCTGATAAAGAACAGGAAACTGTTGAAAACAGTTCCTTTGATCGGGTATCTCTCATATTATGAGAGAAAAAAATCATATCTGGTAGAGATATATATGGCCCTTAAGTCTAAGTAAAAGGGATAAAATGAGTTTGATGCAAATATAGAGATAATATAAACAGTTTATAGATATTGTATAGGGTATTATTTTGGAATCTATCGTGTCAACAGTTTTTTAAACGAGGAGGGATGGTATGAATTCAGAAAAAAAGATGAAAGTCCTTTGCACAATTCTATTAAGCATATTTTTAGTGATTTCGGGAGTGTTTATTGCCAGTAAATGTGCATTTACAGGGGAGGAGCCTGCCCTGGCGGATTCCGATACAGAAGCAACTTATAATGAGAATGAAGTTGTTTTACCGGTTTCTCAAAAGCAGATATCAATATCTGAAATAGAAGATAATATGTTCGTTCAGGGAGAATATGATCTGAAAGTTATTCCGGACAAATATAATACCGGTTGTCACGGCGATTTATATAAAGTAAACGGTGACAAAGAATTGAATGGCATCACGACGGCATATAGCGGAGGCAGTCTTATTTTAGATTTTTATTATAGAAATCAGACAGCATCCGAAGATATTGTTTTGGAAAACTATGATTTTTCTGACTATCCGATAGCAATATATCATGAGGACAAAATTAAAAACAGAAAGATAAAGATTATTTTCAATAATTGTAAGTTTTCGTGTTTTAGCAACGGAAGACCGGAATCGGACGTTTTTTCATATGAGTTTAATGATTGTTCGTTTACAGGATTTCATGGTTCTAACGCATCTTTCAATCGATGCAGGTTTGGAGGTTCTTATAATGACGGATTAACTCCTTTTAGCAATATTACGGTAAAAGACAGTTATTTTGCAGATTTTACTTCCGATGACTCTAAAGGCAGCGGACTCCATTCTGACGGAACGCAGATGTACGGCTATTCGGATTCTATGGTTAAAAATGTTTTGTTTTCAAACTGCAGATTTGAAGTACCGGCTGTACAGAGTACTACAAGTACTTCGAGTGTAAATGCATGTATTATGTTACAGTTGGAATACAATGACGGAGATAATATAAATTTTGAGGATTGTATTCTGAATGGTGGCGGATATACGATTTATGCCTGGACCAAGTTTGACAATCTGAAGCTGACTAACGTAAACTTTAAAAATATCAGGGTTGGTGATGCAAAGCTTTATGGTAATATATATCCTAAAATAGGTAAAAATGTTGTATTTAAGGATGTAACGGATCAAGATGCGTTGTATGTATCTTCAGTTTGGAACGATGGATCGAAAATACATGTTATCGTCAGCAATGATACGGATGAAGAGCGTATCTTGAGGGTGGTTTCCGGAACTGTGGTTACTGAGTATGTGATAAAACCATGCTTGGGCGGATCTAAGCTCAGATATGAGAATTTTGACACCCCGTTTGAAGAATTTCCTTTTGATATAGATATCAGTATTGATTCAAAAGCGGATTATGTTGTTTGTTTTGATGTAACCGATGGCAACGAAAAACAGATCAGATATGTTTCTTTTAATGAAAACCGGACCTACTACAGAGCAAATATGAATATTATACCTGAAACAATAGGTTCTGTATCAGAGGTAGAGGATCTGAGCAGCAGTGTAGAAGAGTATCTGATCCAAGGGGAATGCGGAAAGGATATTTCATATTATCTTGACAGCGCAGGAGTGCTTAAAATCGAGGGAAAGGGAATCATGAATAATTATGACAGTATACACCCGGCTCCCTGGATGGAATATTCGGAAAAAGTGGTTTCGTTAGAAATCTCTGATGGTATTACCCAAATTGGTTCTCAGGCATTTAGAAATCTGAAAAATATCAAAAAAGTGACAATACCCAAGACAGTAACCCGTATCAATTCAAATGCATTTATCGGGTGCGGATTGTTGAGCGAAATAACTTTGTATTCGGGATTAACTTCGATAGATAAATATGTTTTCCATGGAACAGGATTGGTTAAGTGTACATTCTATGGCAGTGAAACAGAATGGAACGCTATCAATATTAAGGATTATAATAACCCGTTGCTTTCATGTAAGAAGACTTTTGCAGGAAATCAGGGTTGATTATTGTAAAGGGTTATGATAGTATAAATTTTCTGAATAAACAAGAATCAGGAGCAGAATTTGATGAATAAAGAAATATTAAATCTATATGAGATTGAAGACCAGTTATTATTTGCCGCCATTGATAAAATTACGGTAGAGGTGATAAACAAAAAGAAAACAGCGGGGGCTCAGGTTATTGCTCTTACAGCCTGTTCGCCACTGGCAGGAACGACATCTACTTCGATAAGTCTTGCTATAGCTATGGCGGCTACATCAAGAAGAACTGTTCTTGTTGATTGTGATGTCAGAAAATCCGAACTATACAAGAAACTGAACGATAAAGCCGGAAGAGGTTTGGCGGATTACGTTTCTGCAAGAAATGATACGACGGTTTCTGTTGAGGATGTGCTTTATCCTACGAACGTGGATGACCTGTTTTATATTCCATGTGGGAGAACGGAAGGAAACGCGACCCGAATTCTGTGTTCGGAAAGAGTGGATGAATTACTTGGGGTGTTAAAAGATTCATATGATTGCATCATTTTCGACTGCCCTTCTGTAAGCGTGGTTCCAGATGCACGTATTATGTTTAATAAAGTTGACGGTATAATCGTTGTCGCAGCATTGGGAGAAACAAAACGTTCTCAGATAAAAGATATGAGACAGTTGATGGCAACATATAAAGATCAGTATTATGGAATGATAGTAAACAAGATTCCCCACGACATATATAAGAAAAATGTCAAAAATGCAGATTATTACTTAAAAGACAAAAACGGTAAACAGAGATTTGCAAAAAATAAAAAGTATAAGCTTCGAAAGACGGAAGACGGTATCGAAGCAGAGACTATATATGATACAGGAAGTAAAAATTGAAAGAGAGGAAAAGAAAATGAGAAAAAGAATAAAAACTCTGTCAAGTCTGCTTCTTGTACTTGTTGTTTTGCTGTTTAATGCTGCAATTCCTGCATGGGCGGATGAAACTATTGAATATGAACCTTTTGTTGTGGTTTCTTCATACAAGGTTTCAGATGATATAATAATACCGGGAAAACAATTTGTACTGACTATTGAGGTGGAAAATACCGATAAAAAGGTTGCTACAAGAGGAATGCTTATGACTATCAATTTTCCTGACGGTATAAGCACAGCTTACGGTTCGTCTAATCAGATTTATATAGATAGTCTAAAAGCAGGGGAAAAGAGAGAAATTGAAGTGCAGATGTTTGCTTCTCAGTATTACAATCGTTCTACAGTACCTTTTGGAATCACTTTTATTTCGGAAATAAGGACAAACAGTGCTACGGTATATGCATCCGTACAGCTTGACAGGAGTTTGTTTAAAGTTGTTTCCCAATCAATACCGGAAGAGGCGGGAGCCGGGGATAAGATTGCAGCATCACTTTCTTTCAAATCGCTGCTGGAAGAAAAATTGAGTAATGTTGTGCTTTATGTTTATGTTGATTCTGACAGTAAACCGGTTGCTTCAGCAAATATCGGTAATATTACGGCGGGAGCATCCAAAACTCAGAATATGACGTTCTTTATTAATGAAAAAGGACGCCATACACTTAAGTTTGAGTTGTCATACAGTAATTCTGAAGGTATATTTTCAACTGCGGAGTTATATTCAGGGAAAATACAGATTGACGAGCAATCAGAGGATAGTATTCTTCCAAAAAGTGATATGCAGGAAACATCTATTTCGGACCATGATAAATTGATAATCGGCGGATGCCTGGGATTGTCACTGTTGTTAGGTGTCGGGATTGTAATAATAGCAAAAAAATATAACTAAGGAGCTCTAAATGAATACGGATATAAAAGAAATGGAAATAACAGATTATAATATTCTCCGAAATATCGTTTCTGCTCTTTACAGAACGTGGAAGATGAAGTGGATAATAGTTTTTGCGACTATTATCGGAGGACTTCTGGCAGTTGCGTTTTTAAAATATAAAGGCGATAAATACTCATATTATTCAAACGCTGCTATTTACAGTGCGGTATACGGATCTTATTCGGAAACAACAAGCGGAGTAACACTAATGAACACTTATTCAAGCGTACTTGGAACAAGCCGTGTTTGTGAGCGTGCCGCCGCTGAGATAGATGATTCGAGGGTTACAGCAAATTATCTGATGAATTTGGTGGCTTCCGGTGCAGTAACACTCGGAGGTACGAGCAGAGAATCCAAGAATTACGGATATCGTCTTGTAATGCAGACGATGCTGGATGATCCGGAAAATGTTGTTGAGATCACTAACGCCATGGCAGATGCGTACGTTTCAGAGATAAACGATCTGTTAGGTGCGGATAACCTTCAGGTATTTGAGAGGGCTGCTAATGTAGGAATGATAAAATCCGGTTTAAATTATCTGATCGTTATAATATTGGCTGCAGCAGGTTTTTTCCTTTCTGCAGGAATCATATTTGTTAAGGAATTCTTTTCTTCGAAAGTATATATAGTTTCACAGTGTGAAAGTGATAAAAGTATGATTTTGGGTTTATTACCCTATTCAAAATGAGGCGTTTATAAATGAAGTTATTATTTGCTGCATCTTCCGGCGGGCATTTTGAGCAGATAATGATGCTAAAGCCCCTTATGAAGAAGTATGATAGTGTCTTGCTTACGGAAAAAACAGAGTATGGTATGGGTGATAACGGGGTAAGGACTATATATGTCCCACAGATAAACCGTAAAGGAATAACATTTATCCCAAAGCTGATAGCCAATACATTCAGAGCCATAAAGATATATCATAAAGAAAAACCTGATATTATGATCACGACAGGGGTGCTTGCCATAGTACCTCTGGCTCTTATTGTTAAGCTTCATCGTAGAAAA
>JAEEGL013847933.1_pt1 | contig 16755 bp, 10 predicted proteins | sample 9134231 | NCBI WGS metagenome assembly JAEEGL01 (sample SAMN16246548, study PRJNA631951) | gut metagenome | biome: gut microbiome; feature: rumen; material: fiber-attached | host: Bos | place: Iran: Karaj | collected 2018-10
GGACGAAATCAAGGCGGGCGACGTGATCTGCTTCGGCACGCCGGACGAAAAATGCGGGTTTGACGGCAAGTGGCTTGTATTGGACGCCGCGCACACGAACACCGGCGCGGACGGAATGTTCCTGCTTTCGCTGAACCTGATCGGCGGCGAGGACGGGAATGTGCTGCTGTTTCGGGATATCGGGGATGTGACGGTGTCGTTTTCGGATCGCGGCGAAGCGTTTGCCGCGGCGCACCCCGGCGCAACCGACTACCAAGGCAGCGATATCCAAAGCTGGTGCGAGGCGTTCCTTTCGACGCACTTTACCGAGGCCGAGCAAGCCGCGCTGCTGCCGACCGTTGCATCCGACGATGCGATCGTGATTCCGGGCTTTTCGATTCCGTTGCCCGGCGCGGCCAACGGCACGGTCGATTTCGACCCCGCCGAAAACGTTTTGCAAGGGGATCGGCTGTTTATTCCGTCGGTGGCGGAGCTGACAAGCGAGGCCTACGGCTTTACGGAAAACAAAGCGCGCGTGGCGCAGTATCGCGGAACCGACGCGGGCTATTGGCTCCGCTCGCCGCACATTCCGACGTTCCCGCTCGACGTGGGGTTCGTGTTCCCGTTCGGCGCGGTGATGGATTATCCGGTGAACGCCAGGAGCATGTTCGAAATGACGACCTACGCCCGCCCCGCCTGCAATCTGGATGCGGCAGCGATCACGGGCGTCGAAAAGCTCTCCGAGGAAAACGGCGTCACCGTCTGGCGCGTCTCGGTGCGCGGCGAAGCGAACGACCGCGTTTATGATACGACGCTGCCCGTCATCGGCGAGGTCATGGATCTCGGTCGATCCTTCCTCATCATCGTGATCGTTGTGCTCGCCGTTTTGCTGCTGCTTGTCGCCTTGGTCGTGTTCCTGATCGTGCGCGGCGTAAAGCGCCGCAGGGCCAAAGGTCGGGCGCAGTAAACAGAATCCAATACGCAAAAGTGCCGCAGGGGTTCCTGCGGCACTTGCTTTTTGCAGTTTTATCTCTCGATCCGGAAGGCTTCGAGCGCGAACGGGGCGAGCGCGGCTTCGGCTTCGTCGTCGTTGATTCGCACGACGACGGACTGTTCCTCCTCCATGCGGTTCAACAGCAGCAGAACGACGGCGCCATCCGGCTGCTTCCACGCGGTAGCGTCGATGCAATCGGCAAAGCGCGTGGTTTCGATCCGCACCGCGCCCGGCACGACCGCCGACGCGAATGTTTCGTAATAGGCTTGGAGCAGCGTCGGATTGAGCTGCTTGGCGGTTCGATCATACAGAAATGGCGCAAGGCAGAAGTTATGGACATAGTTCGGGCCGCCGGTCTCGTCGAGCAGCAGGTTCCAGTCGCAGAACGCTTCGATGCCGTGGTTCAGATCGCCGATCATTTCGTGCGACAGCTTTTGCGCCGCGCCGACGGAATCGTCCTTGTCATAGAACCGGTATTCGATGCAGCTTTCCGACAGCATGAGCTTCTTGTCCGGGAACCGTCTGTGGCAAAGGTCGAGCGCCTCGAAATGGTCGCCGGAATACCAATGGAAGCACGCGCCCGCGATCATCGGAGAGGTCTTTTCGTCGATGATATCGCGCATCCATTCATAGACGCGCTCCTTGTTGTGATCCCACAGATAGATTTCGATATCGTCGATGCCGTATCGCTGCATGGCGGGGTGCATGAAGTCGCGCAAAAACGTCTTTTCCTCCGCCGCCGTGAAGATGCAGCTGTCCCACGTCTGCACGGCCTTCGGCTCGTTTTGCAGACTCATGCGGGTCACGACAAAGCCGAGATCGCGGTAGGCCTTGGCATAGCGGCAAAGGTAATCCGCCCACGCGGCGCAATATTCCGGCTTCAGCTTGCCGCCCTGCTCCCGCAGGCCGTTCGTTTTCATAAACGCAGGCGGCGACCACGGGGAAAGCATGATCGGCACCTTGCGGTTTGCGACCGCTTCGATATCGCGCAGCATCGGCAGGATCCACTTTTCCAAATGTGAAAAATCCGGCGCGCCGCTTTCGGTATAGCCGCAGTACTGCCCCAGGGAGAAATCGCAGCTGTCCACCGGCACGCGGACGAATTGATAACGCATCCGATCCGGCGCAAAGTAGGCCGTCAGCATTTCCCGCTTCTGCTCGTTGCTCATCAGCGAATAGGTATAGGCCGCGGCCTCCGTGACTGCGCCGCCGAAGCCTGAAAAGGTCTGGTCGGTACATTCGGGATACAGGTTCACGACCTTGTTTTCCGTTTCGCCGGGATGGAAAGTTAATGCTTTCACGCTTTGTTCGCCTTCCTTTCCGCAATCAAAGCCTGCTCCGCTTTGATGTTCTTTTCGACCGTGAGGAACAGCAGCACGACGATCAAGACGCCGTGTGCGATGATCTCAAAGCCGAGGAAAAAGAAGCTTGCGACGGCTTCGTGGCTGAACATGCCGCCATCGTAAAAGAGATTGAAAAACGCAATGGCAAGGCCATTCACGACCGTCAGGATCGTGCTGTACACCGACATAGAGATACCGTCCACGCGGAAGCCGCATTTGGCTTCGAGATGGTCCAATACGTCCGCAAACAGCGCCATCATGATGTACGCGCCGGGGATCGAGGAAAAGCCCTTGATCGTCTGACCGATCAGCACGATCACGAAATTTGCGGGGTTGATGAGGCACACGATGCTGCCGAGGATCGACAGCGCGCAGCCGACGATCACAAAGTTCCGCTTGCCGATCTTATTCGCCACCGGCCACGCAAACAGCATGCCCGCCGCGAGCGGCACGCCGGAAAGCAGCGCCAGCACCGACTGGATGTTGTTCGGGTCGAGCGTGATGCCGAACAGCGTGACCCCGCTCGGGAAGAAGTCGTTGCAGAAGATGATGAACACATAGCCGCCCTTGAACATGACGCCCATCTGATAGAGGAAATAGAAGATCATAATGATCCACCAGAACTTATCCCCCATCGCGGCCGTAAGCTGCTTGCCCGTCGGGACGACTTTGCCTATCGGCTCGGACACGCCCTCCTTGATGTCCTCCTCGGTGATGCGCTCGCGCGTGAACCAATACTCGATCATGCAGCCGACAAACGCGAGCAGCGAGAACAGCGTCATGACCAGCTGCCAGCGGTTCTGCACCACATCATTCGTCGCGGCTGAGCGAATCCAGCCGAGCACCGACGGCATCACGATATTGGCGATCAAGCCGTTCCCCGCGACGGCGGGAATATTGGCCACGACCGAAAGCTTGCCGCGCTGATTGAGGTCACGCGTACTGAGCGACACCATCAGGCTGTGCGCATTGGAGTACAGCGGCGAAGCAACGGCGGCGCACAGGTTGTAGGTGACCGCCATCCACACCATGCGGAAGCCGATGGACAGATACGGGATCACGAACATTACGATGCCGGATGCGGCGAGCAGCGGCCCCGCAATCAGAATGAGCGGACGCGCCTTGCCCTGCTTGGTCTTGAACCGCCCCAAAATGATCCCGACAACGATATTCGCAAGCGCCATCGGGATCACCGACAGCATCGGCAGCAGCACAAGGAAGGTTCCCTGCGATACGATATCGTCATACGTGCGGTAGAACGTGAGATAATAGGTCAGCACGACGCAGTTCATCGACAGGACGAACAGCGGGCCGAGAAAGTAGCCGAACGCCATTTCCCACAGGTTCACGTTCTTCTTGTCCGTGCGGGAATTTAAGATCGGCAAACTCCAAAATCCGTTTTTCATACAGGCCTTCTTACTTCGTCAATTCCTCCGGCTCAAGCCACCCGTTGCGCACCGCGCGGAACAGGTCCCAGCTCTCCTTCCAAAGCTCGTCGGTCGGCTTGTCCCGATCCCTAAGGAGCTGATAGTTCCAGTAGAACCAGCCCGCTGTTTCCTTCCATGCCGAAAGCTGCATCTTTGCGATTTCGTTGAACCGCGCTTTACGGATTTCCGCCGTCTCGCCCGAAATCGCATAGCGGTTCGAAATACACCATTCGCCGACGATCACCGGAACGTCCTTTTGCGCCTTTCTGACCGTCGCCATGCACGCGTTCAGATAGATCTTGTAGACCCACGGCTTGCGGATCGGCACGAAGTTCTCCATTGCAAAGATGTAGATATGCGTATCGAGCGCGACATTTTCAAACTTCGATTCACGGAAGAACTTATTCCATGCCGTGATGCGGAAGCCGTCGTGGAACACGACCGTCTTGTCCGTGCCCATGTGCTTACGGATGCGCGCATACGCCTTGGTATAGAAATCGCGCAGGAACGGCAGCGGCACATAGCCGGAGCCCTTCGCCTCCTCCTTGTCCTCGGCCTTGCCGGTGGACGGCGCGGTGATATAGACGATCCAGCTGATCGGCTCATTCAACACCTCAATGCCGTATAAGCCCTCGCGCTTGCCGTAGCGCTCGGCAAGGCGCTCCAGCACCGTCAGCGCAAACTCGACCTCGTCGGGGTATTTGCACCACTTGCAGACGCCCGTGATACCGCCATTGTCATAGCCGTTCTGGCTGTGCGGCACGGTATGCAGATCTAAAAGCAGCTTCAGCCCGTACTTTTCCGCCCAGTCCATCGCTTTATCGACATACTCGATGCAGCCGACAAACGGCGGCCTATCGCCGAACACGAAGTACGGCACGGGCAGACGAACCGTATTCAATCCGAGCGATGCGACGTAGGCATAGTCGTCCTCGGTGATGTAGGTATTGCGGTGCTCGGTAAGGCGCGCACGAACCGTTTCGGGGGCTTCCCTGCGGCAGAGCCACGTTTCGTCCTCGGTGCCCGAAGCCTTGAACAGATCGGGCTTCATCCATTTTTCCAACACGAGCCAGTTGCCGAAGTTGGTGCCGCGTACAAATTCCATTCTCCTATCCCTCCTGTGCTCCCCGCCGCGCGGCGGCTCTGTTTTATTGTAACAAATTCGTAAAGGATTCGCAACAGCTGTTCGCGCCGCTGCGGGCGTCATCTGTGCCGAAACAAAAATGCTTCCCCGAACGCCGGGGATCGGGGAAGCACGGGTCTATTGGGGTCAGTTGAACTGCGCCGGGTCGACCGTGAAGTCGCCGACAAGACCGGCATTTGCCGCCGCGACATAGTGCAGCGCCAGCGGAGCGCCTTCTGCAGCCGCTTCGTCGCCGTTCGCATTGACAACCGTCAGCTTGCCGTCCGCAAAGGTGAACGTACCCTCCTCGCCGAATCCGTACTGCGGGAACTCGAACAGGAACGTGCCGTCGGGACGGAACGTGATCTGCGTGTTGCCGTCGTCTGCAACGACTGTGAATGCTTCAAACGAAGCTGCCGGTGCCGCTTCTGCGGAGCCAAACTTGGCCGGGTCGATTGTGAAGTCACCGACAAGACCGGCATTCGCCGCTGCGACATAGGGCAGCGTCAGCGGTGCGCCTTCTGCAGCCGCTTCGTCGCCGTTCGCATTGATCACGGTCAGCTTGCCGTCCGCATAGGTGAACGTACCTTCCTCGCCGAATCCGTACTGCGGGAACTCGAACAGGAACGTGCCGTCGGGACGGAATGTGATTTGCGTGTTGCCGTCGTCCGCAACGACCGTGAACGGCTCAAAGGAGAATGCCACGGGCACCACGCAGATCGCGGCATCGATCTCGAAGTCACCGGTGAGCATATCGCTGACGCCGGAGATGTAATGCAGCTTGCCGTCCTCGACCTTCATTTCAAGGCCGTTGGCATTGATCACGATCAATTCGCCGTTCTCGAATGTGTATGTGCCGGGATCCTGCACACCGTACTGCGCGAACTCGAACAGGTATGTCCCGTCATCGTTGAACGTGATCGTCGTATTGCCATCCACGCTCGTCACGGTGATAGGTTCAAACGCCACGGGGGCTGCGCCGCCGAAGTCGAACGTGCTTGCCGGGATCGTGTAATCGCCGGTGAGCTGTTCGCTCGTTGCAGAGACAAAGTGCAGCTTGATCGGATCGCCCTCGCCCACGGCTTCAAGACCGTTCGCATTGGTCACGGTCAGCTTGCCGTCCACGTAAGTGTACGTGCCTTCCTCATGGATGTTGTAAGATGCGAAGTCGAACGCAAATGTGCCGTCCGCACGGAAGGTCAAGGCCGTGCCGCCGTCGTCGGAGGTGATGACGGTCTCCGTTGCCGGGGATGCGCCGCCGAAGTCGAACGTGCTTGCCGGGATCGTATAATCGCCGGTCAGCTGCTCGCTCTTGCTGTATACATAGTGCAGCTTGATCGGATCGCCCTCGCCGGTATACTGCTTGCCGTTTTCGTCGGTCAGCGTCAGCACGCCGCCCTCATACGTATAGGTTCCCTTATCCTCGATGTTGTACGACTCGAACAGGAACGAATACGTGCCGTCCGGGTTGAACACCATCTTGGTGCCTTCATCGTCCGAAACAATGGTGACGCTCTCCGCCGCCGGGGCTGCGCCGCCGAAGTCGAACGTGCTTGCCGGGATCGTGTAGTCGCCGGTGAGCTGCTCGCTCGTTGCCGAAACGTAATGCAGCGCGATCGGGTCGCCCTCGCCCACAGCTTCAACGCTGTTCTCATTCGTGACCGTCAGCTTGCCGCCTTCGTAGGTGTACGTGCCCTCCTCATGGATGCTGTAAGAGGCGAAGTCGAACGCATACGTACCGTCCGGGTTGAACGTCAGCGTTGTGCCGCCATCGTCGGAGGTGATCACAACGCCCTCCGCGGCCGGGGCCGCCGGTTCGGCGGGCTGCTCGGCAGGCTCTTCGGCCGGTTCTTCGTTGCTCGGGATCGTGTAGGCCGCAATCGTCATGTCGCCGTTCAGCGTCCAGATTGCTTCGGGTACGCGGTCGAGGATCGCCGGGTAGTCGGCGGAATCATACTTGCCGTCGGCCATCTCCTCGTCGCCGAGCTTGTAGCTTGCCGGGCCGCGCATCTGGCTCGAATAGGTATCGAGTGCCAGTTCAAACACCGCGTGGCTTGCCGGAGAGGTCGTGACCGTGCCGTCGTCATTGACGGTGTAAGTGCCCTCGGCGGTCATCTGGGAGATCATGCCAAGGCCGGTATCGTCGCCGATCACCGCGCGCTTGCCTGCTTCAAACGCATAGCCGTCCGAGAACAGCGAATAGGTGCCGTCCGCGTTCAGCGTGAGGCTCAAATCGAGCGTCAGACGCGTATCATAGTTCATCAGGCCGGAAAGGTTGCCGCACTGGAACTGCTCGCTCTGCACGAGGTCCACGTTGCCCTCCGCGCCGGAAAGCTTGACCGTATACGTGCCGGGCTTGACGCCGGACGGCTTCGCATACGAAACGATCTCGCTGCCGGAAAGCGTCCACACGGTTTCCGGAACGTCCTCAAGGATGACCGGATAATCCGCGGAATCATACTTGCCGTCGGCCATCTCCTCGTCGCCGAGCTTATAGCTTGCGGGGCCGCGCATCTGGCTCGAATACGTATCGAGCTGCAGCTCAAACACCGCATGGCTTGCCGGAGAGGTCGTGACCGTGCCGTCGTCATTGACGGTATAGGTGCCCTCGGCAGTCATTTGGGAGATCATACCGAGGCCGGTATCGTCGCCGATCACCGCACGCTTGCCCGCTTCGAACGCATAGCCGTCCGAGAACAGCGAATAGGTGCCGTCCGCGTTCAGCGTTAGCGCAAGATCAAGCGTCAGACGCGTATCGTAATTCATCAGGCCGGAGAGGTTGCCGCATTGGAACTGGAAGTCCTTGACCTTATCGACGTTGCCCTCCGCGCCGGAGAGCTTGACCGTATAGGTTCCTGCGACCGCCGAGGGGTCCGCCGCCGTGCCGCCGTTCTGCGCGGTCGCCGTGCCGGGGGTACCGGGGGCAGCCTTGGGCGCAAACACCCCGCCCATCACCAGCGACGGGATCAGGATCGCAATGAGCGCAACAACGCCGACGCCGCAAAGCGTCCACTTCAAGGCGGGCTTGCCATCCTTATCGTCCGCAGCATCCTTGCCGAACGCGCCGATGATGTTGAAGATCATCGCCGCAAGCCATGCGACTGCGCCGCCGAGGGACATATAGATGGCTTCCTCGCCGCCATGACCGGAGTCATAGTCCGTTAAGATGCAGTTGCCGATGCCCTCGACTCTGTCGCCGATCAGCGCGAGCGCCGCAAACGCAAGCCCCGCCGTGACAAGGAAGGTCAGCAGCTTCGGCCACCAGGCCTTGGGGAATTTGTTGAGACAGTAGATCGCCGCGCACTCGATCACGATGACCGCGATGATCACGGCGGTGATCCAACCGGAGTTCATCTGTCCGTAGGTGTAATAGCCCGTCGAGAAGCCGAGGGCGAACAGGATAATGCCGAGCACCGACAGCAAAATCACGACTGCGCCGGTGACGGTTTCACGCGTGAAGTTCTTCTTCATGGTTTACGCCCTCCTTTCCTTTCTTTCCGCTAAGACATACAAGACAGCCAATGCCATAAAGCCGACATAGCCTGCGCCCATGAAGATCTCGAGGATCGTGACCCAAACGGGCTGCGCGCTTGCCGCCGCGGTATCGGCGGTGATGCCGTTCATCACCGCGCTGTTGACGAACGCGAACAGCTTTCTGTGGTAGCTGTCACGGATGTTGCTTTGGAGCACGATATCCTGGCTGACCGCATCCGGCGTCATGTTCCAGACCTTGCCGTTGTTCGAGCCGCCGAGCATCATATCGTTGCCCGCCGCCGCATTCTCGCGCGGGAGGAAGTAAGCCGAGGACTTGACCGAGTCGGTCATCAGATAGCCCTTCCAGCCCCATTCGCCGCGGAGGATGCCGTTCATCAGGTTCTTCGACGCGCCGACGTGGATGCAGCCGATGCGGTTGAACGCGGACATAAGGCCCTTGATGTCGCCGTCACGGATGCCGATTTCAAAGCCTTTCAGCTCGTTTTCACGCGCCGCCTGTTCATTGAGGAACACCGCAAGGCCGTCGCGGTTGGTCTCCTGGTCGTTGAACGCAAAGTGCTTGACATTCGTAACAAGGCCGTACTTGGCGAGCGCCTGATGCACATACGCGCCGGTGTTGCCGCAGAGGATCGGGTCCTCGGAATAATAGCAGATGTTTCTGCCGTTGTACGGTGTGCGGTGCAGGTTCATGCCGGGGCCGAACCAGTCGTTGTAGCCGGTCCACAGGCCGTCGTTGCCGACGAGCCGGCCGTTCTCATACTGGAGCAGCGGCGAATACGTTGCCGCGAGCACCGGGCCTGCCGCATAGACGTTGACCATGTGCTTATAGGCCGGATCGTCCTCCGCGACCTCATAGATCGTGCCCTTGGTGCGCTGGCCGATAAAGCCGATGATGCCGAGCGGGGAATCCGCCGAGCTTTCCTTCGGCATGGCGATTTCCTCGATCTCCTCCAGGTACGCGATGTACTGGTTGATGAGATCGCCGAGGCTCATTTCGTTCAAGACCTGCTCATACAGCGGATCGTCATAGTCGAGGCCGATCAGGTTCGCGGCCTTCACGGTCGCGTCCGCGCCGTAGGTGAACGAATCGGGGCCGGTGTAGGATGTCTTTTCGGTCTCCGCATTGTAGATCTCGTTGCGGAGCATATAGACCATTTCATCCGTCGCGGTGAGGCTGTCGAAGCTCTTGGGGAACGAATTCAGCCAGTCGTTGCGGGTGAGGTAATTGACCTCGATGCCGTAGGTGTTGAGATCGGCAATATCGAGCTGATTCTGAACGGTCACGCCGTTGGATTCGGTCTTATACTGATCCATTGCCACGGTTTCCGTATGCGTCGTGCCGGTAGCGTTCAAGCCTAGAACCGCGTTCACGGCATCGTGCGCGCCGTTGCCGGTGGCAAAGATGTAATCGCCCGCTTCGAGCGCCCACGCGCCGGTCACACCGTCATGCGAATAGGTCTTATCGTAGGTGTAAATATCCGCAGCGTTGAAGGAGATCGTCAGCTCCTCGCTTTCGCCGGGCTTCAGAAGAACGACATCCGCAAACGTCTTTTCGTTCGCTTCGCCGGTCTTGGCATAGCCGACCAGCTGGATCGCGCTCTTTTCGATCTTGTTCTCACGGTCGCGCTGCGTATACGGTACGGACACGTAAAGCTGTACGACATGCTTGGCCGCCGCGTCGCCGGTGTTGGTGACCTTGACCGTCACGGTCGATTCGGTCGCGCCCGTCCAGTCGATATTGGTATCGGTAATTTCTTCGCTGAACGTCGAACCTTCGATGCCGTAGCCGAACGCATAGCTGACCTCGGTATCGTAATCCCACGTCGAGCCGTTCACGCTCTGTCCGAGCGCGGCCTTGTTGGCGTTGCCCTGCTTCTGGACGGTATCGAAATAGCGGGTCTCATAATACTTATAGCCCGTGTAGATGCCCTCCTGCTCGACCAGATACCACGAAGACCGCAGCGCGTTGTTCTTGGTCGTCTCGATCTCGTCCGCGTTGGTGAACACATAGATGCCGAGGTTCTGCGCGGCGGGCGACAGCGCGGAGTTGACCGCGAACGTATCGGGCAGGTGGCCGCTCGGGAGCGCAGCGCCGGACAAAAGCTTTGCGATGCCGTAGGTGCCGTAAGCGCCCGGAATGCCGATCCACAGGATCGAGTCGATGGCGTCGTCCTGCTTGAGCTCGTCGATTTCCATCGAGGTGCCGCAGTTCAGCAGCACGACGATTTTGCCGAAGCCCTGCTCCTTGACCCAGTTCACGAGATCGCGCTCGTCGTTGGAGAGGGACAGGATGTTGCCGGTCGGGGACTTGGTGAACTCGTCCGGCTCTGCAAGGCCGTTCAGGCCCGGATAGAAGCAGCAGGATTCGCCCGCGTCGCGGCCGAGCACGATGATCGCGGCGTCCTTATAGCTGCCGATCTTGGATGCGTCGTATTCGGAGATCGGAACCTCGCCGATTTTGGCGCCCTGGTTCTCATACGAATTGACGACGTTGCCGCCGGAAGCTTTTGTCGGGGCGTAATCGGTTTCCTTTTCGACATAGAACTGCATCATGTCGGGGTTGACTGAGAAGCCTTCCTTGATCAGCGCGTCGGCAAGCGGCACGACGTTGGACGCATCGACAAGCTCGCCCATCGTGCCGCCGAACTGCATCTTGGCACCGCTGCGCATACCGAACAGTGTCACGTTCTTGCCGTCGATGGCGGGCAGGCCCTTTAAGGCTACCGTGCCCTCCGCGCCCACGCGCGTGCCGTAGCCGATCTCCGCTTCGATCAGCTGCGAGCCGTTTTCGAAATCGGACGTAAACCGGTAATCCGCCGGATCCTGGCTGCGCTCAATGCCGCTCTTGGCTGTGCCGAGCAGCTCATCGACCTTGCCCGCCCATGCGGTGCCTACCGAAAACGCCACGCTGCATACGATGGCGATGGCAAGGCAAATGCTTGCAAGGCCACGAAACAACCGACTTTTCTTCATCTGTTCCTCCTCTTTTCCTCTTGTGTTTATTGCATAACGCTGCCGCACAGGTGCGCCAGCAGATTTGCCGTCTCCTCATCCGAAAGGCCGTTGCCACCGAGCCACGCCGAGATGACGCCGGTGCAGCCTGCAAACAGGAAGCTGAGCCGCGCCCGTATCTCTGCCTCGCTGCGCTCCGGATAGGCTGTTTGCAGTTTCTCATGCAGCGCCTCATAGACCCGGTCACCGATGCGGTGCATAAACAGCGGATCGCCGTTGCGACCGATCACCGCCGCGCAAAGCCGCCGTTCCTTGCCCAATGCCGCAAGCTGTTCCCGAAACCGGCTTTCCGCGTCGCCGTCGCCGTAGGAGCCGAGATCGATGACCACCCGCTCATACAGCGCCCACTCCATCTCGTGCAGCACGTCCATCGGCTCGCTGTAATGCAAGTAAAACGTGCCGCGGTTCAGCCCCGCCTGCTCGCACAGGGCCTTGACCGAAACCGTTCCGATAGGCTGCTGCTCCAGCAGGGTCAGCATCGCTTCCGCAAAGCGCGCCTTGGTGTATTGCACTCTGGTATCGGTTTTTTGCATACGTCCTCCGGAAATCAACATCGTGTTGATAAAATAGCATTGCGTTCGTTAATTTACATGTTGTGTACAGTATATACCCTTGTTCAAAGAATTGCAACATTTTCTTTACCGTTTCAGTACATTTTTGAAGATATTTCGGAAAGCGGCGCGTATCGTTTGAACGCAGCAAAAAAGCCCGATCCGGAGCATGGCCGGATCGGGCTTTTGCGTCATATCTGTTACTTGCCGGTTGTCTTTTTGGCAGTCGTTTTTTTGGTCGTTGTCTTTTTCGCGGTCGAAGAAGACTCGGACTTCTTGGCCGTCGTCTTTTTCGCCGTCGTCTTCTTGGCGGTCGAGGTCGTTTCGGACTTTTTCGCTGTCGTCTTCTTAGCCGTTGTCTCGGACTTCTTGGCCGTCGTCTTCTTTGACGAGGACGTTTCGGTCTTCTTCGCGGTCGTCTTCTTGGAGGAGGTCTTTTTATTGGAGGCTGCGGGCTTTTCTTCTTTCTCCTCTTCCTCCTTCAGCGCATCGCTGTCGCCGAACAGGTTCATCGCAAGCGACGCCAGACCGCCGAGGCCGGACGAACCGGAGGACGGCTTTTCTTCCTCTTTTTCCTCGTCCTTGCCGCCGAGCAGGTTGCCCAGAAGTCCGCCGAGCAAGCCGGAGGAGCTGTTCGATGAGGACGAAGACGACGAACCGCCGCCGAGCAGAGAACCGAGCAGCCCGGAAGAACTGTTGCTGTTCGAGCCGCCGAGAAGATTGCCGAGCAGCGCCGCGCCGAGGCCGGACGAGCTGTTGCTGCCGAGCAAACCGCCGAGCAGGGAGCCGAGGCCGCTGCCTTCGTTGTCGTCGTCCTTTTGATTGTTGCCGAGCAGCGTCAGCAGCAGCGGCGCAAGGGCAACGAGGATCTTGGTGGTCTGCGAGCTTGTGAGGCCGCTCTTTTTCGAGAGCGCCTTGGTCGCCGCAGCCTGATCGTCGCCGAGGATATGGGCAAGAATTTTCTTGCCGTCGGCGGCGTCGGCGTTCGACAGGAACGAAGCGACATCGGTGATATCGTCGTCCTTGTGCTCCTTAAGCGCCTTGCTGAGCGAGGACGCGCCCGCCTTGGTTGCGGTATTGTCCTGCATCTTGCCGATCAACAGCGGCACGGCGGCGGTCACAAGCGATTGTACTTTATTTTCGTCGGCTTTGGCGGTATTCGACAGCGCCTTTACGCCGTCACCCGCGACGAGGCCGAGAATCGAAGTCACGTCAAATCCTGCCATGGTTTACTCCAAATCGGTCGCCGCAACCTCGGCGTCCTCGACCTTGATATTCGTGGTGTCGATGTTGTCGCGCTTGGCGCAGAACGCGCACAGGTCCTCGCGGCCGGCCGCGATGGCTTCGGACACATCGCCGACGAACAGGTTGGAGTTGCGGATCGCCTGGCAATCCTCGCTGGTGTGGTACTTATGGCCGAACGCGGTCCAATAGACGTCGCCGGTGATCGTCGCTTCCGCGGCTTCGGCTTCTTCCTTGGAGATCGGGTTATAGTCCGCGGACAGCGCGCCGACGACGAGCAGCAGCGCAATCGCTACGACGGACAGGATCGTCTTGGTCTTTTTATCCATATCCTTGTTCAGAAGGATCAGGATCACCAGCGGCAGGAAGCACACGACTGCCATAATGAGGCCGAGCTGCGTCAGGATCACGAAGCCGACCTTGTTGCCGGTCTTCTTGATCGGATCGAGACGGTTGGATTTCTTCCACAGGAACGCGGCGACGAGGCAGCAGGCGGCGTCCACAACGAGGAAGATGATCACGGCCCATAGGATCGGCAGGCCGATGTACAGCGTCTTGGAGATCGACAGGATTGCAAGGACCTCCGCCGCCAGTGCGACGACCCACAGACAGATCGAAACGATGCGGAATGTCGTTGCCTTCTTTTTGCGTTCTTCCTTGGTCAGCTTCTTTTCCTCGGCAGTCGCTTCGGCGGCTTCCTCCACCGCGGCGTCAGCCTTCTTCACGGTCTTTTTCACGGTCTCCGCGGCGGCCTTTTTGCCGTCCGATACGCGGGTCACGGTACGTTCTTTCTTTTCCATAAAACTCCCTCTTGCATTCGGTGAAATATATAGGAAACAGTTTCCTATATCTTTTGTTATTGTAATGCAAACGGGCGGCTGTTGTCAACCGCCCGCACGCTTTTTCCATGCGATTTTGTGATATTTTCCCGCCCGAACCGCTACATGTTGCGGTTGTCGTCGCCGTTCCCGTTTTTCTTTTCCTTGATGATCCGGATCACGACCGACAGGACGGATACGGCAATCGCCCCGATGGCCACACCGAGCGGGACGTTGTGTATCATCTCGCCGAGCATCACGCCGAGCACGATGCCGACGGGCAGCAGCCACATGGAGAGATTATCTTTCATCATTCGCTCCGATCAGAACAGACCCGTGATCCTGCCGTTCTCGTCCACGTCGATCTTTTCGGCGGCGGGAACCTTCGGCAGACCCGGCATGGTCATAATGTCGCCGGTCAGCACGACGACAAAGCCCGCGCCCGCGGAAACCTTGACGTTCTTGACCGTAACCGTGAAATGCTCCGGTGCGCCGAGCTTACCGGGATCGTCCGAAAAGCTGTACTGCGTCTTGGCAATGCAGACGGGCAGCTTGTCGAAGCCGAGCGCGGTGAGCTGCTGGATCTGCTTCTTTGCCGCAGGCAGAACCGTGATGCCGTCGCCGCCGTAGACCTTGGTGACGATGGCGTTGATCTTGTCCTCGATCGAACCGTCAAGGTCATAGGAGAACGTAAAGTCGCCCTTTTCTTCTTCGCAAAGGCGGACAACCTCACGTGCGAGCGCCTCGCCGCCCTTGCCGCCCTCGGCCCAGACCGTGGACAGCACCGTGTTCACACCCAAGCCACGGCACTTTTCGATGATGAATTCGATCTCCGCGTCGGTATCGGTCGGGAAGCGGTTGACCGCGACGACGCACGGGAGCTTATAGACGTTCTTGATGTTGGATACGTGTCTGAGCAGGTTCGGGATGCCCTTTTCGAGCGCCGCAAGATCCTCGGTGCCGAGCTGCTTTTTATCGAGCCCGCCGTGCATTTTCAGGGCGCGCACCGTCGCAACGATCACGACCGCGTCCGGGACGAGGCCTGCCATGCGGCATTTGATGTCGAGGAACTTCTCCGCGCCGAGGTCGGCGCCGAAGCCGGCTTCGGTCACGGTATAGTCGCCCATCTTGAGCGCCATGCGCGTTGCCATGACGGAGTTGCAGCCGTGTGCGATATTCGCAAACGGGCCGCCGTGGACGAACGCGGGCGTGCCCTCCAGCGTCTGCACAAGATTCGGCTTCAAGGCATCCTTTAACAGCGCGGTCATTGCGCCGACGGCCTTCAGATCGCCTGCGGTGACGGGCTTATCGTCGTAGGTATAGCCGACGATGATGCGGCTTAGGCGCGCTTTAAGGTCGGTGATGCTGCTTGCAAGGCAGAACACCGCCATGATCTCGCTTGCGACCGTGATATCAAAGCCGTCCTCGCGCGGGGTGCCGTTCGGCTTGCCGCCGAGACCGTCCACGATGTTGCGAAGCTGCCGGTCGTTCATGTCCACGCAGCGTTTCCACGTGATCTTGCGCACGTCGATGCCGAGCGCGTTGCCCTGCTGAATGTGGTTGTCGAGCATTGCCGCGAGCAGGTTGTTTGCCGCGCCGATCGCGTGGAAGTCGCCGGTGAAGTGCAGGTTGATGTCCTCCATCGGAACGACCTGCGCATAGCCGCCGCCCGCCGCGCCGCCCTTGACGCCGAATACGGGTCCGAGCGACGGTTCACGAAGCGCCACGGTCACATCCTTGCCGATGCGCCGTAAGCCGTCCGCAAGGCCGATGGTCGTGGTGGTCTTGCCCTCGCCTGCGGGGGTCGGCGTGATCGCCGTGACAAGGATCAGCTTGCCGTCGGGCTTGTCGGTTTCTTTCAGCAAAGCGGGATCGACCTTGGCTTTATACTTGCCGTAAGGCTCGAGGAATCGCTCGTCCACGTGCGCGCGCTTTGCGATCTCGGTAATGGGCTGCATTTCGGTCGCCTGTGCGATCTCAATGTCGGATAAATACGTCATGCTGCCTCCTTGGAATGGTTATTGGAAATAGAGTACCGCCGCTTCAAACATGCGGATATTGTAGTTGCCGGGCACGTTTTTATAGAGTCCTGCGCCAGTGCGCTCGCTGTGTCCCATCTTGCCGAACACGCGTCCGTCGGGCGAGGTGATGCCCTCGATGGCGTTCAGCGATCCGTTCGGATTATAGTGTACATCCATCGTAGCCTTGCCGTCAAGGTCTACGTACTGTGTGGCGATCTGCCCGTTTGCCGCAAGCTGCTGCAACATTTCTTCGCTCGCCACAAACCGTCCTTCGCCGTGGGAAATCGGCACCGACACGATCTCGCCGGGCTGCATGAGCTTCAGCCACGGGGACTTGTTCGACGCGATCCGCGTGCGGACGATGCGCGACTGGTGCCGCGCAATCGTGTTGAACGTCAGCGTCGGACAGGTTTCGTCCGCGTCGATGATCTTGCCGAACGGCACAAGGCCGAGCTTCACAAGCGCCTGAAAGCCGTTGCAGATACCGCACATCAAGCCGTCGCGGTTCTCCAAAAGGTCGGTCACGCCGTCCTTGATCAGGCCGTTACGGAAGAACGCCGTGATGAACTTACCGGAGCCGTCCGGCTCGTCGCCGCCGGAGAAGCCGCCCGGCACGAACACGATCTGCGAATTTTGAAGCGCCTTTGCAAACCGCGTGACGGAATCCTGCACGCCCGCGGGCGAGAGGTTGTTCAGCACCAGAATCTCCGGTACAGCGCCCGCGTCGCGCACGGCCTTTGCGCTGTCGTA
>JAEEGL014794600.1_pt1 | contig 16755 bp, 12 predicted proteins | sample 9134231 | NCBI WGS metagenome assembly JAEEGL01 (sample SAMN16246548, study PRJNA631951) | gut metagenome | biome: gut microbiome; feature: rumen; material: fiber-attached | host: Bos | place: Iran: Karaj | collected 2018-10
AAAAGCTCAAGGACTGCCAGGCTCACCCTGAAAAACCTGAATATGCTAACTTTACTGTTCGTGTATCTGGTTATGCAGTACGCTTTATCAACCTTACAAAGGAACAGCAGGACGACGTTATCGCTCGTACTTGCCACGCAAGCCTCTAGTAAGGCATGGACGTCACCGGTGGTTGAGCTTGTCGAAACTACCGGTCTGATGGCCGCTTGATTGAACGCCGCTCCAGCAACGGGGCGGCGTTCTTTTATGCCTGTGAACATTTTGCTTTGTGTCTTCTGATTTGCCGTCTGTTAGATACGGTGCAATGCCGAATCATCAATATCGCAGACTTTTGAAAATCCTGTTGAACTCATCATAAAACAAAGCTCATCTGCGACTTTTTTAAGAAAGTTTTCAACACCTGTAATTCCGTCTTTTTCAAGATGCGGAAGCATGGAGCGTCCTACTGCAACTGCGTCTGCACCAAGCGCGAGTGCTTTATAAACATCGGCTCCGCTTGCAATTCCACAGTCCAAAAATATCTGAACGCCATATCCTTTAAGTGCTTTTTTTATTTCGGGAAGAATCATCATTGGAGGTACAGCATAAGGAAGCCTTCCGTGGTGGTGACTTACGATAATTGCCTTTGCACCGACTTCTGCACATTTTACAGCATCAGTAACGCTGAGTACACCTTTTACAACAAACGGCAGCTTTGATGATTCAATATAAGAGCGGAGCATATCTGTAGTCTGAGCAGCCATTTCTTCACCAACGACGACATCGTATCCGCCGTTGCCAAAAATATGGTCAATGTCCATTCCAATACCAAAGGCGCCGTTATCTTCGGCAAACTTAAGCTGATCCCTTATCTTTGCGTTATCTGCATAAGGTTTTACAATTCGAATAGTTTTTGCACCTGCATCAATAATTTTCTTAAACTGATCATTTTCCATCATGCCGCAAAAGTTTAGTACATTGCAGTTTTTTGCCGCAATTGAATATTCTTCAAGTCCTGTATGTTCGCGGCCATTAAAATTATTAAGGTGCGAAAATGCCGGTGTAAGAATCGGCATGGAAAAATTTTCGCCAAGAATTCTTGTTGTAAGATCTGCCTTTACAGAATCAATAAGTCGTTCTTCTATTAAAATAGAATCCATGTAGCGCTCAGTAATTTCATTTGCATCAGATAATCTTGTATAACTCATTTTTCCTCCTGGAATGTGTTGTGCGCAGACAGGCGCAATTTACTTCAAAATCTTTTTCAGATATTCCATATATTTTATATATTGTTCATCAGAATCAAGATGTTCAAGAATAACAGGCATTTGAGAATCAGTTTCATTCATCTTTTGAACATAATATTTCAGCGGGAATTCTCCGTCTCCCGGCCCGCATTCTTCAAGCCGCAGAGTGTATTTTTCATTTAAATGAACGTCTTTAATATGGCAGCTTTTTATCCGCGGTCCAAGAACTTCTGCACATTCATCTATAAATTCTTTTGCATTAAAATATCTTTCTGCAGAATTAATCATATTGATTATATCCATATGAACTGCAAAACGATCTCGGTCAACGGCTTCTAAAAGACGGATATATTCTTTCGGGCCGGTAGGAATCATCCAGGGCATTGGTTCAAGTGTAAAAAAAGTATTCTTTACATTTGCGCGGTCTATTATTTCCTGAACCATAGAAACAGTTTTTTTCCAGGCTTCTGCAGAAAAGTTCTCTTTATAGCCGCCGTCCCATCTTGGGCCAAAAGCGCCTGCAACATTAACTGCACAGCGGGCATTTAAAAAATCTGCCAGCCTAAGCTGATTCACACAGTAATCCATATTTGCTTTTCGTTCATCTGGATTAGCCGTAAGTGCATTTCGCCATATTCCAACTTCTGCAATTGTAAGGCCTGCTTTTTCGGCCGCTTCTTTATAGGCTATTATTTTCTGTTCGCTTTCGTTGCTTTGAACAGGAAAGACAACTGTTGAACATCCCAAACGAACCTGATTTTCTGCCCATTCTTCGGGTGAGTTGTGCTTGAGTGGGGAAGAAGTTCCAAGTCTCATAATTTATTCTCCTATAACCTCCGCGCTAGCGGCGCTGTATTGATATGGTAAACGAAGTTTCTTTTACCGCAAAGAACAGAGGTTTATAAAAATAGAATGAATCTGCAGGTGTTTTGAAGTATGAAAACATTATAGCATAGATTTATAGCTGATATAAAAAAATAATATACAAAACCTATTGACTTAGTAGGTAATTAGTAGTACTTTTAGTCAACTTGTTTAATAAATGGTAAAGTTAAAAATTGCTTTAGCAATTTTTTAAACGCTTTACTGTTTACTACCGCCAGCCAGCGGACTTACGGAGGTATATTTATGAAAAGAGAATTAAAAATTATTTTGGTTGCAGCTTTTGTTTTTCTTGCTGCTTCATCTTGCTTCGCTAAAACTACGAAGTCAAAAAAATCGCAGAACAGTGTTCGTGTAATCAATGTTGCCCATACAGTAACTAACGTACCATACGATTTCCTTGACGATAAAGGTAATCCTGATGGTTTTGAAATTGCCGTTCTTAAGGCTGTGGATGAGCTTCTTCCTGAATATGAATTTAAATTTCATGGTGTAAGCGATGAAGAGCTTTTGATTGGTACAGAATCAGGAAAATATCAGGTTGGAACAAAAGGTGCCTGGATTACAGAAGAACGCAAAAAGAAATTTTTGATTCCAAATAATCCTCTTGCTGCAAGTGTAATAGGTATAGCTTTCCGTGCAGAAAATGCTGCTCAGATAAATGACCTCGAAAGCTTTGCACGCTATTCCGGAAAACTTATTCCAATTTCTCCGCAGAGTGCACAGTATTCTGTAATTCAGGAATATAACGATACACACAAAGACAATCAGATAAAGCTTGTTCCTTCTGATGTTTTTGATATTGCAGATTCATATCTTTGGGTTCTTGAGGGCCGCTACGATGCTTACTTTGTACTCAAGCTTTCTTATGAAAAAAATGTTCTTAAAGAAGACGGACCGTATCATCAGTTTGCAGATAAGCTCGCATATGTTCCTTACAAGGGAATTCCAACCTGGCCTTTGTTCAATAAAAAAGAAACAGAGCTTGCCGCTGCCTACGACAAGGCCGTGCAAACATTAAAAGAAAATGGTACAATATCAAAGCTGTCGCTTAAATACTTTGGAGAAGATGTATTTAATTTTGTGACTGAGTAAGATTTTGTGGTGGTTTAGCCTGCGGTCCATGAGCCTGATCGAAGAGGGCAAAACCACCTTTGCCAGGAGTACGGAATGAGCAGACCTTTTTCGCCGGTTCAGATTTATAAAAGTTTTGTAAAAATCATTCCGTATATTGGCGTGACTTTTGGTGTTGTTCTTGGAACAGTCTGCCTTGCACTATTGATTGCAGCAGGACTGTTCTACCAGAAGCAGAGCCGTCACCGTTTTGTGCGTGCACTTGCAGGCGGTTATATAAATGTAATTCGTTGTACGCCGAGCATTGTCCTTCTTTTTATAGTCTATTACGGAATTCCAAAACTTGCCCTCGGCCTATTTAATCTTAACCTGAATTTTTCTTCAAAAATCATTTATGTTATTATTTCACTTTCCCTTATTTATTCAGCAACGCTTGCCGAAATAATCCGTTCGGTTTATCTTGCCTTAGGAAAAGCTCAATATGAAGCTGCACTTTCTATAGGACTTACTCCATGGCAGGCTGTACGAAGAATTATGATTCCTCAGGGAATTGTAATTGCACTTCCAAATCTTGGTAATTCACTAATTTCTCTATTTAAAGAAGGAAGCCTTGCTTTTACAATCGGTCTTGTAGATATGATGGGCTCGGGAAATCTTATAATTGCGCGAAATTATGGTGCGTACTCTCTGGAAACATATATAGCACTTGCAATTATTTACTGGTGTCTCACACTTATAATTGAACAGATTTTTTTAAGGCTGGAAAAACATTATTCAAAAGGCAGGAGGTCGCTGAATGCAGCTTGATTTTTCTTACCTTGTAAAAACCTTCTGGCTTTGTGTAAAGGCAATTCCGGTAACTCTTGAAATAACAATTGTGTCTCTTTTGATTGCCGTAATTCCTGCTATTTTGATTGCGCTTGCACGCATTCATAAAGTTCACGTTCTGGATGTTATTTGCCGCATCTTTGTTTCCTTTATTCGCGGTACTCCGATTGTCTTACAGATTTTGATTGTCTATAGCATAATGCCAAGCCTTTTGAATTCGCTTGTAAAAAGTATGGGCTGGTCCATTAATGTTTTTGAAGTGAATCCTGTAATTTATGCGTTTGCAGTTTTTGGAATTAATTCAACTGCAAGCTTGAGTGAAGTATTCCGTTCTGCAATTTCATCTGTAGACCGCGGCCAGCTCGAAGCCGCACTCAGTATTGGAGAAACACGCTTTCAGGCATTCCGTCGCGTTGTATTCCCACAGGCTATTGTTTCTGCTTTGCCAAACCTGTGCAGTACAACAGTTATTCTTATAAAAAATACATCGCTTGCATTTATGATGACAGTCCGCGAAATAACCGCCGTTGCAAAAATAGAAGCGGCCTACGGTTATAATTATGTAGAATCATATATCGATATTTTTGTGATTTATATTGCACTATGTCTTGCAGTAGAGTATGCTTTTCGTAAAATTGAAAAGAGAGTTGTTTACCGCGGAATTAAAAAACACCGGGCTTTTGTAGGAGTACGACAATGTTAAAACTAACTAACGTTCATAAGTCATTTTCTAAAATTGAAGTTCTTAAGGGAATTTCAGTTAATGTAGAAAAGGGGAGTGTAACTGCAATTATAGGACCTTCGGGTGCTGGAAAAACGACTTTACTTCGCTGCATAAATTTTCTTGAAAAAGCAGATTCAGGAGAGCTTGATTTTAACGGTATTCATGTAGACTTAAAAAAAGTTTCTAAAAAGACAATGCTGGAGCTTCGAAGAAAAACCTCCTTTGTTTTCCAAAACTATAATCTTTTTGCAAATATGACAGCGCTCGAAAATGTAATGGAAGGCCTTGTAACAGCTAGAAAAGTTTCCAAGGCAGAAGCTAAAGATAGAGCAATTCGCGCTCTTGAAAAAGTTGGTCTTAGAGACCGCGCTGATTTTTACCCTTCAAGTCTTTCTGGCGGGCAGCAGCAGCGTGTTGGAATTGCAAGAGCTATTGCGGTTGAGCCTGATGTAATTCTTTTTGATGAACCAACTTCCGCTTTAGATCCAGAGCTTACTCTTGAAGTCCTAAATGTAATTAATCAGCTTGCTCGTGAAGGAATAACAATGGTTATTGTTACACATGAAATGTCTTTTGCCCGCAAAATATCTGATCATGTTATTTTTATGGATAAAGGTTCAATCGTTGAAGAGGGTACAGCGGAAGATATTTTTGTAAATCCTAAAAATGAAAGAACCCGACAATTTTTGAATAAAGTAAATTCATAAAACACGGGAATCAATTTTATTCTTTAATAGTTTTAAAAAAAATCTTTCAGGAGCCTTCTGGATTTCAAAACCGCACGCTAGCGTGCTACACGCTACAGTGCCTTGTAATTATATACGTTGCCGCTCACGCGGCAGCACTGTAGAGTGTTTTTGAAATCCAGAATTCTCCTTTCGATTCTTTTTACATTTTATCTATAAAATTGATTTCCGCATTTTAAATTACTTTATAAAAATGCATCAACATTGACTATTTATTTTTATAGTGTAATAATTGGATTTACATTATTTACAACTATCGAGGTTTTTATGAAAAAATTACTTACTTGTTTTTCTTTTTTATTTTTATCAGCTATTACAGCTTTAACATTTGCTTCCTGTGGAAGTTCAAAATTCAAAATTAATGCAAATAATGGTTATTATGCTGATGATACCGATTTAACATTTTTTAAAGATGGAAAATTTTATGAATATGATCTGGATGATGGTACATACGAAAATTTTGGAGAATCTTTTACTGATGTAACGGTTATTCCTAAGAATATTAATAAAAATACTATTTGTGGTATTTCAGGTATATATGTATATATTAATGAAAAAAATAAAATTTCGCGTTATACAATTGAGTATTCAAATGGTGACGATGGAGAAGAGATTGGTAAATTAATATCTGAAGAAGAAAAATTCTGGTTTCCTTTTGATATACCTGAAAAAAAATATAAATCGGTTGTAGTGATTAAGGCAGATCTTATAATGCTTCAAACAAAAGATAAAATTTCATTCTATTGCTTAACTAATACTCCAGAAGGATTGAAATGGAAAGAACACTATTCTATTTCTTCAGAAAAAGAATATGATACTTCATTATTAATTGATAAATCTGGAACAGAAGGATTCGTAGGTTTTATAAAAGGAACTGAAGTTGATGTTTATTATTTTGATACTGTTGAAAAGGTTTGTAAGTTACAAAAATCTTTTGAGTTAAAAAAAGAATATGACGCATATATTGGTTTTATAGATGATGATGATAGATTGCAGTTAGGCTGCTTAGAAGGAAAGAAAATAATGCTTCATGATATTTCATTTGGAGCAATTGTTTCTGCCAGAACTTTGTAATTTGTTTTTAATATGAATAAAAGAGCTTCATATTCTAAATATGATAATAAAAAATCTTTCGTTCATGAAAAGCTAGAACTTTTATATTTAGACCAGTGGATTGCCGTAATTTACAAACCCACTGGTCTTCTTTCTGTCCCATATCCGGGAAGTAAAGCTCGTACGGCCCAGTCTGTTTTAGAAGAACTTCTTCGTAAACAGGGAATTGTAAATTCAAAGCACAAACCTTTTCCTGTACATCGGCTGGACCGCGATACAAGTGGTGTTATGATGTTTGCTCTTAGCGAGCAGGCTCAGAAGAAAATCATGAATTCCTGGCATAAAATGGTAACAGAACGCCTTTATCATGCTCTGGCAGAAATATCTCCTTTAGCTAAAAAAAATCCGCTTATGGCTGAAGGTCTTATAGATGATCCTATTTCACTAAACTCTTATAATATCGGTTATGTAAAAAAGAACAGAAAAAAAACAATTTCTGATTCTGCTGCATTATCAGATAAAAAAAATAACAACCACGAAATGCCTGCAAGAACTCATTATAAAAAACTGGTGGAAGGAAGCAATTACGCGCTTTTTGAACTGTCTCTTGATACCGGTAAAAAAAATCAGATTAGGGCACATTTATCGGCTCATGGTTATCCTATAGCTGGTGATAAAGAACACCGGTCATATACAAATCCTTTTAATCGTCTGTGTCTGCATGCACGTACGTTGGAGTTTATTCATCCTTTCACTGGCGAAAAAATGCGGTTTGAAGTACCTGAACCTGAACAATGGTCAGAGTTCGTAAAAAAAGGTATGATAAAGACAAAAAGCAAGGTCTGAAATTTATTTTTCATTTTTGAAGTTTCAGCGGGGTAGCTATGTTAGAAAGAAAAAATATTACTGTGACTCTAAATGAATTCTCTAAAAAAATGACGGCATTAAAAAAGGGTGCAGATTTTTTTATTCGCGAAAATACATCTGCAATAAAAAATCTTCAGGAAAAAATCAATCAGGATGAAGAGGAAAGAATTAATTCTTTAAAGTCGCGCTTTGCAGACTATCTTGAACCTGTAACTAAGGAAATAGAAGAGGATGAAGAAAATCTTATGAAGGCATACAATCTCTTCTGCCAGATAAATGAGATTACGGAAAAATTGACAGACCGTTCTACTCATTTAAAAAGTCATTTAATTGCGAGCCCTTTATGCTGTAAATCTGAATATACTTCAGATTTGCCTTCTGAAAATTTTTCATTTCTTCGTTTATGGTTTTTAGTTAAAAATCCGGAAAGTAATTTTGTTCCCGAGATTGTTAAGCTGGAAAATATTCCTGAATCTTATGCGATAGATTTTATAGATATAGATATGTGGTATCAAACTTCTTTGGAAAAAGAAATACTACAGTTGACTTGATTTAATTAAAAGGAGTTTTTATGCAGGGTTATATACATCAGTTGGAAAGTTTTGGTTGTGCAGACGGACCTGGCAGCCGATTTATAATATTTTTCTCGGGCTGTCCTTTACGCTGTCTTTACTGTCATAATCCCGATACATGGAAAATGACAGACGGGAAACTTTATTCAGTAGAAGAACTTGTTAATGAAGCTATGAGCTGCAAGGAATATTGGGGCAAAAAGGGTGGAGTTACAGTTAGCGGAGGCGAACCGCTTTTTCAGATTGATTTTTTAATTGAACTTTTTACACGCTTTAAGGAGCTTGGAGTAAATACCTGTATAGATACTTCGGGCGCTCCGTTCCGTAACGGCGAATCTCCTGATGCAACAGAAGAAGACAAGGTCTGGTTTGAAAAATTTAACCGCCTTATGAAGGTTACTGATATTCTTTTAATGGATATTAAACATATTAATGAAGACGAGCATGTAAAGCTTACAGGAAAATCCGGAAAAAATATCCGCGAAATGTTCGCGTATCTGGATAAAAATAATAAACCTATTTGGATTCGTCATGTACTTGTTCCTGGCATTACAGATAACGATGAATATCTTACACAGACCCGTGATTTTATCCGTACGCTTCATAATGTTGAACGTGTTGAAATTCTTCCTTACCATGGACTTGGTGCAATGAAGTACAAGGATTTGGGAATTGATTACGTTCTTAAAGATTTGGAAAGCCCGACTCTCGAACGCGTTGCAAATGCAAAGAAAATTCTTGAATGCGATAAATATACTAAGTGGCAGATGTAAAAAATCGAAAATCCGTAGAGGTAAGCTATGCTTGCCGACATATCAATAATTTAGGAGCAAAAAAAATGAGTAAGTATCTTGAACGCGCAAAAGAAATCCGTGCAATTGAAACTCCGCACCACAACTGCGCGCAGTCTGTTTTAATGTCTTTTACACAGTCTCTTAAACTTGATGACGAAACAGCTTACAAGCTTACAACTGCTTTTGGTGCAGGAATGAAAAGCGGTCTTGTTTGCGGCGTAATAACAGGTGGTCTTATGGTGCTTGGCCTTTTTGATGTTGATGATCAGCCGACTACTCAGAAACTCATCAGCGATTTTAAAGAAAGACATTCTTCCATGATTGACTGTGCTGATCTTCTTCGTGCAAACTCGGCAGCCGGCGGTCAGCGAAAACCTCACTGCGACGGCCTTGTTTACGAAATGGTTGAATACGTAGAAAACATTCTTAAAGAGCGCGGAAAAATTTAATATTCAGTTTCTACAACATTTATAACAACTGCATCAGAGCGTCCTTTCTGATCTGTTACAGTTATTTCATGTGTACCGGGTTTTAACTGATATTCAAGAATCTGTGAAGGACTTGCTCTGCCTATAAAACTTTCTCCGTCGAACCAAAGTAATTCTGTTGTGTCTGCATCGCTTGCCGCATAAAGCAGAATTTTATTTTTATCCGGAGATTTTGGTCTGTAAACATAGTCAGTTCCGCTGAGCAGAGATTTTATTTCCGGCGGGAAGCCCTGCGAAATATTTTTAAAATTTGAATCAGTCGGCGGATAATCCGGCGGAAGAATTCTTGGAAGTCCGGCCTGCTCAAATAATGCACGCAAATCGCTTGGCCAGAATTCCCTTACTACAGTTTTTATATAAGGCTTTCCGGTTTCATCCGTTCTATAACCTGTTCGTGTATCTATATTTATTTTTCTGTGAATTTTACATTTTTCAATTGGAGAAACTCCCGGAATAAAATAAGCCTTTTCTGTCTGAGTACAGTCTGGTCCAGGAATTGCGCCCGAAACTGCACATACATCAATAAGGCTGACGCCTTCCGGCATTTCCGGCTCCGGTAATAATTCAGCTTCTGGAGTATCTGAAAGAATACTGTAAGCAATATTAAAAAGCAGGGGAGCGGCCATTTTTCTTCCTAAGAAAGCATTGTTTCCTTCTCCATTAAAATTTCCTACCCAGACTATAAGTACATAACGGTCAAAAATTGCAGCACTCCAGGCATCCTTAAAGCCGATGGAAGTTCCTGTTTTGTATGCAATTGGAATGTTTTTTGCAAGCTGTGGCTTGTTCTGATAAGGAGGCGTATTTTCTTCCAGCATTTTTCGTACAATAAAAGAGCTTTCTTCTGTAAGCATACGTTTTCCGCTGTTCTGAACATATTTTTTTTCATAAAGGATATTTTTTTGAATTCCGCCGTTTGCAATAGTACAGTACATTTTTGCAAGTTCCAGCATGGAAACATCAGCAGTTCCAAGTACAATGGAAAGTCCGTAGTGATCGCTTTCCTTTAAACCTGTAACGCCTGAATCCTGCATAAATGTATAAAGGTTTCTTGATTTGTCCAGATGCTGTTCAAGATAAATTGCAGGAATGTTTCTGCTGTCGCCAAGCGCAAACCATGCCTGAACAGGTCCTTTAAATATGCTTTCATAATTATCCGGTGTATATTCATTAAAAGTTGAAGGTAAATCCTTGAGCATTGTTCTGTAATGAATCAGTCCCTGCTCAAGAGCCATCGCGTAAATAAACGGCTTTAATGTAGAACCAGGAGAACGTTTTGAAGTAGTTGCATTTACCTTTCCTTCTATTTCATCATTGTAATAATCTGCAGAACCTATGTTAGCAATAATTTCCATGGACTTCCAGTCTACAAGAAGTACAGCGCCATTTTTTATACCGAAGCTTTTATTCTTGTTCATATAAGAATTAAAAATTTCTTCGCATTTTAATTGTGTATTAAGATTTAAGGTTGTTGTCTTCGCTTCGAGAGGGCGTTTACTATTTTGCTTTTTTTCTAATGTGCCCGGATTTTCTGCCTTATTATAAAGAATCATTTCTGTAAAGTGGCGGGCATAATCCGGAAAACTGCACTCTACGCTTATCTGCATATCCATGTAAATTTCTTTATCAGAATCTTCGGGATGCTTTTCTACCCATGAAGAAAATAAAACCTTTCTTGCATTTATAAGCTCACTCGGAGTTTTTTGAGGCGTAGGACTTCTTTTTATAGGATTCTGCGGAAGTACGCAAAGCATTATGTTTTCTGAAAGATTCAGATCTTCAATTCCTTTGGAAAAGTAATACCAGCTTGCTGTTTCAAAGCCCTGAATATTTCCGCCGCACGGAGCAAGATTCAAATAGGCTTCAAGAATTTCTTCCTTAGAAAAACACAATTCAAGATAAATTGCTTTACGAATCTGTTTTAGTTTTCCACCAATTGATTTTGTATACAGATTGTATTTTAATTTTGCAGTCTGCATAGTGATTGTGGAAGCACCCATTCTTCGTGATTTTTTTATGTAAGTTTCCCATCCAGCTTTAATAATGGCAACAGGGTTAATTCCAAAGTGAGAATAAAAATATCTGTCTTCCTGCATGAGCAGGGCTTCTATAAATTCAGGAGGATATTCTTCGATTGGTTTGAATATTCTATACTGCTCGTCTTCCGTTAAAAATATCTGCAGGAGCTTTCCGTTTCTGTCGGAATATGCGGCAGAAAATTCAATTCCGTCATAAATATTTCCATATTTACGCATGTACAGAATGTGAATTGAGAAAATTAAAATTATAAGAAAAAATACCGCAGAAATACTAAGAAGAATTTTTGTTCTTAGTCTCCGCGGCTTTTTAATTTTTCCGGCCAGAAATGAGAAAAATACTCGCGGCCGGAAATTAAGTTTTATCATTTTTTCTGTGCTTCAATCTTTAATGTAGAAGATGCAGACATTCCGTAAATATCTTTGTTATACATGCTTTCGCCAAACATAGGAGGAACTACGAATGTTCCGGAATTTGTTGCTTTAGCTGTATAAGTGAATGTCTGAACCTTTTCGGTTGCAGTAGCATAAATAACTACACGATCTTCTCTTATATCAACATAATCAGGACTCCAGCGGTTATCCTTAAAGCTTCTTACAGATTCAATGTCTGCTTCAAGGCCGGCAACCTGAAGGTCTACAAGAGCTACATTTCTTACAGTTCCTTTAAGTGAGCGGAATGAAACTTTTACCATAATATCATCGCCAACTTTTACAGAACCTAATGCACCGCCTTCAAGATTACAGAACTCTCTTGAAACTTCAATTCCGTTCTTTACATCCTTTTTAGGAAGGTCCTTATCGAATCCAGCAATATATGTCTGATAGTACATCGGCATTGTTTTGCTTGAAACGAACTTAATCTTTTCTGCCTTATCTGAGAAGCTTGCAGTCATAACAGGCTTGCCGGAAATATCAAGCTTAGTTTCTGTTTTGCCGCTTACTTCGTATGCCGTATAGTTTTCTGTAGAAGCAGAACCTGTCCAGCTTTCGAATGCCCTGATTGCAGCAGATGTAGAATAAGAGTTGTAGTACTTGTTTTCAAGACGACTGCACAAAAGCTCAATATCATCTGTTGTAATATCCTTTATTCTTGAAGGGAAGTAGCTTGCAATTACATCTATGTATGTTGCAATGTACTGCAAATCATTCTGATATGCCCAAGAAGAATCGTGATCCTTCTTTCTGTCAATCTTAGCAAGAATAGCATTTGCCTTTTTGTCTTCCTTCATCATTGCGTAGCTGGCTGCGAGGTACAAGCCGTCGAAACCTGTTGTATTGAAATTCTTTCTTGTAATAGAATCTTCAAGCTTTTCAATATAACTTGTTGTTACAATTTCGCCTTTTGTAAGAACATAGATTGCGAATGAACGCAGGTAAATTGAATAGCCGTCATCTTCAGAAGAGTTTGCAATAGACTTAACAGCACCCATAACTTTGTTGAAGAAATCAGATGAAACAAAGAATCCGTTTGTGCGTGCATCTGTAAGGAATTCAGCTACATAAAGAGTTATGAACGGATCATCAGGGCTCTTGTTTGTCCAGTATCCGATGTTTCCGTCGCTCTTCATTCTTGACTGAAGAATACTTAAAGTAGATGCAACCATAGAAATTGCGTCTGCTCTTGTTTTTCCATTTGCAGTTACAAAGTCGCTGTACAGGTAAGGATAAGCCTTACTTGTAATCTGTTCTGAACATCCGTATGGATATTCAGCAAGATATTTCTTAAGTCCGTTTTCAAATGATGCAGGAACATTTGCAACAGTAACTTCACGTTCAGAGTATTCATCATAGAGATTTTTCTGAACATCTATAGAAGCTTCTTTTTTAGTTGTACTTCCAGATCTTATCCATGTCTGGTAAGGCATAGAAGGTCTGATGCTCATTGTTGTTACATATTTAGATTCTTCAGTTGCATCAGAAGCTGTAAATATAAGGTCGGCATTTCCAAGACCGTCCTTTGCTTTTACCTTGAACATTACAGTTGCATCTTTTCCTTCTGAAATTGAAAGAGGAACAGATTTGTCACCTGAAATTTCAAGGTTGCTGCTTGTGCTTGCCTTTAATGTAACTTTAGCGTTGTTTCCGCTTCCTTTGTGATTATTTGTTACAGTTACCGAAACATCAAATTCATCTCCTGGAGCTGCAGCAAGTGGAGTGTTTGGAGAAATTATGAATGTATTGGTTGCAATAGTTGAATTCTGTGCTGTTCCAAGAGTTCTTGAAGAAACTGCAACAGCCATAATCTTCAAGTTTCCATTGAAGTAATCTGGAACATGATAAGTTACGCTGCGTGTAGTTGAATCTGTATCAAGGATTCCTGACCAGTATGCAACAGGTTTATTCTGCTTGCGCTTGAACGGATTAAGGTTGCGTGCAAGTTCATCCATTCCGGCACCACCACCAATTGCAGACATGTTTTTAAGAACTTCATATTCCGGCAAAACAAGATCAAGAATTTGAGTTGTAGAAACTTCAAGTGCGCGTTTCTTAAAGAACTCAGCAAGAGGATTAGGCATTGAATAGCCTGCAACCTGTAAAATACCTTCGTCTACAGCGTAAATAATTATCTTTCCGCTGTCTGAAGAAGAATATTCAATAGTTAAGTCACTTCCAGATTTAATTTCTTCCGGAACGTTGAGTGTAATTTTGTTTGTTCTGTTGTCTTTGTCGATTGAGAACGGAATTGCTCCATAACAGAACGGACTCATAAATATTTCTTCAGAAGCGGCATCTCTTGTAAACATTACGTTAATGTAACCGTTACCTTCCATGTCGGCTGGAATATCAATTGTCTGTTCTGTAGAAAGTGAATCAGTCTGGAACCATTTGCTTGTGTAAACCTTATCGCGTTCAACAGTAATAAGACCAGCTCCAGCGTAAGGTGCCTTAATAAATACCTTAGCTTTCTGTCCTGCCTTCAAATCAGAAGATTCAAGGCTTAATTCAAGTTCTGCTGTTCTTGTAAGGCTTCTTGTAACATTTTCAGTTCCCATTACGCTGTAAGAAATTGTGTTGAAAACAAGACCTGAATTGTCTGTAATGGTTACCTTATATTCACCACCGTTAGTTGTCGGCAGAGTAAAATCAAGACCTTCTTTTGGAATTGTATAAGACTTAGAAGAAACCGGATAAGTTTTCTTTACCGACTGATACTTATAAAGTCCGTCATACTGTTTTACAAGAGTAGAAACGTACTTAACTTCTTCAATTGCAATTGTTATATCATTAACAGAAGTCTTTTCAAGATTCTGGTCTATTGCAATAAGATTGATTTTTCTTACAGAGTTTCTGTTTATGTAAGAAAGCTTTCCATCAGTTTTGTAACCGATAAGATACTTTAGTGGAGAAACGTAAGTTCTTGCAACCTGAGAAACACTTCGACCGCCGCCCTTTACATAACCTTCTGCATAGAAGTCGAGGCGGTAAGTTGCTTTTTCAAATTTTTCTGTATTAAGAATAAATGAAGTTTCTCCATTCTCATCAGTTTCATTTGTTCCAAGGAATTCTTCAAAAGTGTTTCCTTTATATAAAGGATCAGAGAAGTAGTAATCTGAATAACGTCTTAAGCTTGGGAATCCTGGAGTAAGAGTCATCTGAGCTTTTACTTCGTTTCCGCTTGCCGGTGTACCAAAGAGATTCTTAAGAGAAACAGTTCCTTTTAAATCTCCAGGGTTGAGCCAGCCTGTATTTGGAAGAGGATCAAAGCCTGTTGTGATTTTAAGTGTATCAGGAAGGAATTCTTCAACCTTAACAGTTGTTCCTGTAAGATAACTTTTACGTGTGTAATTGTCGTTCTGAATAACACGTGAAATTTCAATGTTATAAACACCGGTTGGAGAATAATCCTGAGTTGCAAAATTAATTTCTGCAAAGCCTGAAGAATCCAGCTGGAATTGCTGTGAATAAACAGTAGAAGAATTTGAATCTGTAACATTACATTCAAGAGTAATATTAGAAAGGCTGATATTCCAGTCGCCGGCTTTTACAATAAGTCCAAGATTAACAGTGTCTCCAGGTCTGTACATTCCTCGGTCAGAGAAGATGTATCCTGTTAATGCCTGTGAATCTGATTTTCCATAAACTCCGCCAACGTCATAGTTAGAGTAATCAAGATAGCGGCCGTTTCCTTCATATGGCATAAATGAAAGATCGTTTGCAGTCTTTACTACAAAGGCTGTCGGCCTGTGTTCATTTGAATATGTGCCGTAACTTGTTTCTGGAAGTCTTGCATGTCCGTTAGAGTCTGTTTTTGTAGAAGCAATTGCATTTCCGTTAAGACCGACAATGCTTACTTCTGCATTTGCAACAGGCTTACCTGTAGAAAGTGACTGAACAAAAACATCTTTAGTGTTATCTGCATTTCTCTTTACAAAGAAACCAAGGTCTGTAATAAGAATAAGTCTCTTGTCGCTAAGACCGTCATCATCATAATAATAAGATTCGTTGCTGTTTGAATTGCTTACTTTAAATATGAACAAGCCGTTGCTCAAATTCTTTGAAGGAATATTTTTTAAGTCATCAGAGAAATCAAATGCAAAGTAAGAAATAGTCTCGTCTGAATAATCTACAATAGCTTGTTCGTAGTATTTTGTTTCTGCAATATTCTTTTCTGAGAAGCGGTATGAATCGAATGAGAAATTCTGCATGTTTCCGTTAGACATAGAAACAAGATGGTTTACATCCTTTGGCATAATTCTTGAAAGAGAGTAGTAAACTGTTTCTACACCACGAGAATACATTGCCATTTTCTTGCTGCCCGAAAGTGAAAGAATTGTTCCTTCAGAAAGAATTCCAAGTTCTTTTGGATAGCGTTTTGAATAAATAACAGTTTCTGTGTCTTCTGTAAGTTTGTATCCGCCGTGGAATAAAATGTTTCCTGTGAGTTTTACATAAAGAGCTTTTCCTGCAGGAGCCTTAAACTTGAATGAATTTAATGTAGAAACATTTTCTTCTGTTGGAATAATTTCAAAATCAATTTTTGAAGATTTGGAAAGAACTAAGTCAGTTACTTCGTCCGTGCTGTACCATGAATAATCGGTTGCTGCACGCCAGCCCTGTTCTGCAGGTCTGTCTTTTGGAAGTAAATAAATCTGCAGATGTTTTGCTAATTCTTCGCTTGAAATCTGTCCCTTTGTAGAAATATGAAGGACCTGATCGTAATTATTCGAATCATTCTTTACAAGAGTATGAGAAATATCATTAATTCGTACATAATCGCTCATTCCTGGAATTTCAACATAACGTGAATCGTAATTAAAACTTGCAGTTGTATCCTGATTTGCTGCGTGAATAGCTGCATTTGATTTTAATTTAATTTCCATTGAAGAAGTTTTTGGAGGCATAGGAATGTTTTCACTTACGAGATAAGCTCTGGTTCCTTCCTTGTTGAATTTTGTTGTGTAGGAATAATTCTGAGTTACAGCTTTCTTTCCTTCTCCGATTGTAAGAGTCATAGAAAAAGC
>JAEEGL017093531.1_pt1 | contig 16755 bp, 14 predicted proteins | sample 9134231 | NCBI WGS metagenome assembly JAEEGL01 (sample SAMN16246548, study PRJNA631951) | gut metagenome | biome: gut microbiome; feature: rumen; material: fiber-attached | host: Bos | place: Iran: Karaj | collected 2018-10
AATCTTGCACAAACCTGATTATCAGTGGTTTACAAAGGTATTTTTGTTTTGAAAAAAGCATAAAAAAAGCCGATGCGTTTATTGCATCGGCTTGAAAGCCTATCAGTGGGGCCTGGCCCCGGTGATAGGTTTGCCACGTACTTTGGATAATAACATGACCTATTAAAACGACAGAAAGTCAGCCCGAAGGTTGACTTTCAGCGTTGTTGATATCAAAAACCTATCAGTGGGGCCTGGCACCAGTGATAGGTTTTGGCCTGGCCCCGGTGATAGGTGGATCAGACGATCGCAGCCTTGATGGTCTCCACAATATACTTCACATCATCATCCGTAACATAGGGGCCGGCGGGGAGGCACATGCCGATCTTGAAGATAGCTTCGGAGACGCCGTTTACGTATGCTGGGGCTGATGCGTAGCATGGCTGCTTGTGCATCGGTTTCCAGACGGGGCGGGCTTCTATGCCGGCTTGGTCGAGGGCGACACGGAGGGTTTCCACATTGTCGTTGGGTTGACAGTCTGTGACGGCGGATGATGCGGCGTGGATCACACCTGCTGCGCCACCTACTGCTCCTGTTACGATCGTCTTATAGGCATCCTCCTGGCCTTTTACTTTCACTGAAGGATCGATGGTGATGGTGCAGAGCCAATAGTTGCTGTCGTATTCGCCTGAAGTTGGCTGAGAATGTACTGTCACGCCCTTCACATCAGCCAATAGCTCTTCGTACATTTTCTGTACATGTTTGTGATGGGCGATATGGTCATTCACGACCGTCATCTGTCCACGACCGATACCTGCGCAGATGTTACTCATGCGATAGTTGAAGCCAATCTTTTCATGCTGGTAGTACGGATAGCTCTCGCGATACTGGGTCGCGTACATCATGATCTCGCGCCATTCTTCCTCATTTTCAGTAATCAGTGCGCCGCCACCAGAGGTAGTAATCATCTTGTTGCCGTTGAAGCTCAGCACACCATATTTACCAAATGTTCCGAGAACCTGGCCCTTATAGCGAGAGCCAAAACCCTCTGCTGCATCTTCTATCACTGGTATCTCATAGCGATTTGCAATCTCCATGATGCGGTCGATCTGATAGGGCATTCCATAGAGTGCTACAGGAACAATCGCTTTCGGCTTCTTGCCAGTCTTTGCGATGCGGTCTTTGATGGCGGTTTCAAGCAGCTCCGGATCCATGTTCCAAGTATCTTTCTCTGAATCCACAAAAACAGGTGTGGCTCCAAGGTATGTAATCGGATGCGAAGAGGCGCAGAAAGTAAATGATTGAACGATCACTTCATCTCCAGGCTACACCCCGCAGGCAATCAGTGATAGATGCACCGCAGATGTACCGCTCGCCAGCGCCACCACTCTCTTGTCTTGCCCGACGAACTCCTCCAGATCCTTCTCGAATCCATTGACATTCGGTCCCAGAGGCACCACCCAGTTCGTATCAAATGCTTCTTTGACGTACTTCTGTTCCATTCCCTCATCCGACATATGAGCCAGACAAAGGTAAATTCTTTTTCTTTCCATTATTGTATTTTTTATATAGTTTTATTCTGTAGGTACCGTCTTCGTATATGCCGAATCAGCATAACTACCGACATCAACATTCTCGACAAGCAGGTCTTCTCTGATATTCTTCAACATAGCATACCGCTCAATAAGAGGTTTGAGTTTCTCAATGCCATATTCAGAAAGACCATTATAATATAGCCATATCAATTCATACCGGGATAATATAGCCCTTAGCATTGAGGTATATTCATATTCATCATCAAACTTCGTAACCAATGGAGTGTCTTTTACAAACTTCAAAATGCGATAGAACAAACGGAAGTAATGATCGAAAATAGCTGGCGCGTCAGCTTTTATATAACCTTTAAGTCCAAAATTCTTAATAGTATTTCGCATACCATAGATACGAATCTGATCATTTTCTCCTTTAGGGATATCTACAATTATTGGTGCATCTTCAAAAGTGTTCACGAAGACTTCTCTTCCTGAAAACTCGTAATCCTCCCTATATTTCCTATATCTATTATTCAGATTATTCACTACTTCCTGAAACTGACTCAGCATATTAAAGAAAGTATTCTCAAATCGTTGAATTCTTAATGTCTCATTCTGTTTTTCAAATTCAGCAGTCTGCTGCTCCATCTCCTTTCGTTGCTGCCGCAAATCAACACGTTGTAACTTTAGATCCTTGCGCTGTAGAATGATAGTATAAATAAGCCCTGTAAATGCCAAGCCAGAGAACAGAGCATTAACCGCACCAAATTGATCCCCGAATGAGCCCCTTTCATCAGGCTCAAGACTTGTGAATAATAAGCATAAGTTAGCTATAAAAAGAAATAACACCAACCCAAGCATTATCCAAAGTAAATGATTCTTAGCCCAAACAAGAAATCTCTTTGTTTTCATATTTCAACAATCTAAAGTAAACATATCCCTTCGCGCTTTTTTCCACATACTGCGCCTTATTATTCTACAACATAATTATCGAAGCCATCCCTTTTGCTTCCATATAAGACTCTCTATTCAGGTCTTACAAACACTCTTACTCCGATTCTATTACCCTTCTTCTCCAAATCCTTTTCAAGGCCTCTTGGATTCCTTACTCTTCCAGTAGGATCATATACAAAACAATACAACTGTTTGCAATTAGGATGCTCTTCATACTTTGCAATATCTATAATCAATTGCTCTCCAAGTTCCTTATCCTTCAATCCTTCTCTTGTCATTTTCACTTCTATGGCAATTTCTTCTTCCTTTAGCAAGAAATCCATTCTATTACAACCACCTGCATAAGACGGTGTCCATTCTTCTGGTCTCACGTCATCAAAATGTTCCCTTAATAATGCGTGTAACAAGTCCTGCACATCATACTCATCTGATATTTCAAGTGTTGGCTTATCCTTATATCTTTTCAGAAGTTGCCTTGCTATGATATGAAATCGATTAAAGAGCTTTGATAATATACCATCATAATCCGTCTCAACGGTATTGGGTTCTATCTCCTTAAATGCTTTAAGAATAGAAACCAATGCCCTACAATGACGTGGTTCATTATTATGTGATACATGCTCTTCGAAAGTCTTCACCTGAGGATGATTGGGATAATACTGTTGCAAATACATAAGTGCAAGCCTCTTCCATGGATCGTACGACTTTGAATCAACATAGGGACCCAGCATACCTTCTTGCTCAGATGCCAATATTCTTTCTCCTTGTTCTATCAATTCATCTATACTCATAGCTCATTATAAATGATTATTGTCCTATGAAACTACATTGAATACTTTATCATACAAATCCTCACCCATTTTCCGATAATGGCTTGTCTTATAATCACGGAAAGGGAAGCTATTAATCCCTTTAAGTCTACTTATATAGTCTTGGGGAGTATAGAGTTTTCTTTCTCTCTCAATGATAAAACGAAGCAGGTTTAAGAAACCATTAATGAACGTTATTGACAGCAACCCCTTCTTATCAGAGGGATCGTACAATTTCCAATCGTCAGAAGGCATGTTTGCCTTTACACCGATGAAAAGATTTCTAATTGACTCTGCACAAAATGAGACATACTCTCTTTTCAAATCATAGTTCTTATCCTCGGCAACTCTCTTAAGTTTGGCTTTATCAGGATGATTCCATAAAGAATAAAGAGAATCATTATCATCACTGATTTTAATCAGAGGTTTAAGACCATAGCTAACAATTGATGGAGTCTTTACCATGCCAGTTTCAAATGAGAACCTTTCCAGCCTACCACCCAAAGGACCACTTTCAGAGAGCATAGATATGATATCTTTACCAATAGCAATAATAGAGAAAGGATCAACCATCACAGCTAATTCCTGCTGCAACTGAGAACCGATTTTCTGTTGCTTAACATTAATCTCTTTGAAAAGAGTAGCTTCATATTTCCGTCGTTCATCTTCAGACTCATTACGTGGGAACACAACACCAGTTACAAGAAGATTCTGCTCTTCTCTCATTTTTGATATCGTTTCCTCATAATTGTCAGTTCCCTCATGATATGCAAACACTCTATGTTGACCATCAATAATACCTATACAATTAGGTTTATCTACAATTGACAACTTGACTACTTTTGTCTTAAATTCTCCATCATTATTTATAAACTGGCCATCATCTGTTACTTCTATCAACTTTCCTGTTTGGTCATAAAAATCGACATCATTTGCAGACATTGTAACAACAATATTATTGACAAAGACTCTTTTTTCATTAACCAAATACCTTCTAATCTCTGAAATACGATTTGATTCAGCCATTCTTTGGTAATAATTATAGCTAATTTTTTTCCTCCACCCCTCATGCCTTAAAACATACGCTCTACTAATTATGGATTTAGGATCCATATAGAATGTTACAATTTTATAACCAGATTTAAAGAAAGACTTTACCTCTGGAAGTACATACGCTTCAAAGCTAAGGCTATGAAGGTGACTAGAACTGATATTCTCTCCAAAGTTTGTATGTTCTATCTCCAAAAAATCAAGGAATTCTGTAATTGCAGATTTCTTTAATGCCGCTGATAGTAATTTAAAATAATGTACAACATAAGAGTCAAAGTACCTAACTCTATTAATAAGATTTTTATACTCATCGGACACGTCTACCTTTGAGCAATATACTATTCTTAACTGTATTTGAGCATAGTTGGGGTATGAGGGCTTTACGTTCTGAGTATAATACTCTCTTAATGCTTCAAATCTTGTGTCTTGTAACAAGAAATCAATAAACTCTCCTGGATTCTCCAAAATCTTATCATAGAGGAGTTTCTTCTTAGCCAAATGCTCTTTATATTTCTCACCAATAGTATATTCTACTATCAAGAAAACATTTTCAAGAATAAAAATATCATCAAGCTCAGACTGCTTGGATTCATAAATAAAATGTTTCCCCTCTATTCCTGTTACCCGATAAAATCCGATTCGATTGAATATTCCTCGGATTTCTTTCTTCTGAGCAATCTGTTCTTTTTGTTCTTGGGTTAATTTTTGTTTCTTCTTTTTAGTCATTGTCAATAATCAGATTCATTATAATCAACACATATAGGGCTAATAACAGCGACTATATCGCTGTCACGGTTAACTTTCCTAAGAAAGCTATATGAGTTTGTTCTTGAATAATAGTATTCGTCATGGTCACATGAAGGTAGATCGCTGGCTATACTGATATCGGCCACTATACCAAATTTTGACAGAGGTTGCTTTTTTAACACCTCATTAATGAAAATGCTTATATTATCATTCATACGTATACCGGCAAAAGTATATTTTGCAATAATCTTTCCATCTTTCTTAGATGGTTGATCTACAAGCACTTTGATCCGATTCTTATATTTTATATGTTCTTCAATTTTCCTTAGCAACACCCTTCCAAACTTCAAAGCTCTGAGATTAACAATCTCTTCTTCAAAATTATTTTGTTTGTTCATATTTAGAGATTTGGAATACTCTGCCAGACCCTCATTTAATGTTTTCTTGAGATATTGATTACATTGCTCAACATAATCTGGATTTAACTCAAATCCTAAATACTTACGTTTCATATAAGCTGCTTGAGCTGGCACAGTTCCCGTTCCTGAAAAAGGATCAAACACAAGATCACCCTCATCGGTACTCAGTGATATCATTGTAGCCACCATTTCCTTAGGAAGAGGACAAAAATGGCGAATATACTCATTCCCCCATGAGCCCTGAACTGGTATTGGGAATTCCCAGATTTCATCTAATGCACGCCCCTTGGGATTATATCTCTCTGGATATTTTATCCACCAGTTCTTTAGCTTATCCTTATCATACACTCTTGTCCTATCACCATATGATTTATATTTTGAGCTCTTTGAGAAAAAAAGTATATACTCAAACTTCCGCTGAACGAACCCACCAGTGGCCCATGGAACTGTCTTATCTTTTTTCCATATAATAATATTCTGAAGAATCCATCCCACCTCTATTAATCTGTCAGCAATATCATAAGGCAGCAGGACTAGACCATTTTCACGTTTGAAGGTATCAACAATGATCCAAAGCGTTCCATCACCAACAGTATGAACTAACACCTGTTTGAAGATGTCAGTTATATCATTAAGATAATCACTATAGGTCTGTCCAAACCCAACTTGACCATCAACCCCATAGTCTTTCATATTATAATATGGAGGCGATGATATTGTAGTCTGTATCATCTGGCCAGACGGTAACACTTCTGATAATTTTCTGGAATCTATATTGAAAATTTGGCTTTTTATATTATTCATTCTTCGCAGCATTCATTTAGTCACGCCTTAATTTCCTAGGCTCGAAACCTTATCCATATCATAGGTATCGTTCCCATAATTATACATTACTTTCAGCAGACAAGACTTACTATTATCTTTCAATGTATATACTTTTATGGTCTGTACAAGGGATACAATATATGGTTTTTGTAAATTCTCTATGTTGCTATATAAGTGATTCGTAGCATCTATTTCAGATAAATCATTACCTGTTGATTCTGTTTCTAAAATTTCCACAAATGGAATCTCCGACTCCTTAACAACCCAAAGACACGGAGAGAAGCGCGACATACCCATATTTACAATCCGTTGTCCGTTATACAACCGCTCGTTATCAATAAATGTGATCTTCTTTTTCAGTTCATACAAATCTAGCGCATTCCCCATCTCTACAATAACATATCCATCGGGCAGGTTTAGGTTGTCAATCGCTCTAAGCAAGTCTCTCTGATTGATATTATAGCTGATGGCCTTGGGCATATGTTGAAAGCATATCGTCAGATAGTGGTTCAGTATGGCATTGTTAAGTGCTGTTACTAAACATGTACCAAAGTTTCCCATACTTTTCAATGAACCTTTAGTAATATATGGTTTCTCTATCGTTTGGACTACATGTACTGGAGTCGAATCTGTATTGTATAGACTCTCATCTACACATTCTCCATCCTTTTTCATGGGTATTAGTGTAGGTATATTAGCATTGGCCACAATCATTTCGTCTCTGATTACATGAGCCTTATATAGGTCAACATCTTCGCGATTGCTAATTTCTTGAATCTTCATTTTCAACGCAACAATATAGTCATCCAGCTTCTGGATTACATCATCTTTGGCAACATCCTTTAATCCAAACTCCAGTACCTGGCCATTCTCATACCAACGACTGACATTTTTCTTAAGCTGCTCTACACAGATTATCATATCGTCATTTGCCTCAACACTCTCATCGTCAGTATTGGGTAATTCCAGAGGATCTGCATAATTGTAGTTATAGTTTTTATATGTCCATATCCTGATTATTAAAAGTGCCAGATACTGATAAGCGAATCCTACTATTGCATCGTCCATTCTGACACCTCGTTCAAGACCGTAAAACTGATACTTCTGATAAACACCAAATGGTTTACTCAGCAACTGATCAAAATACCTCACTTCATCAAACACCTTTGATAGTGTTCCTGGTACTAAGGCAAAATGAGCTGGCAATTCCTGTGTAAAATGCATAATATGCCGCAGCCATTCATTATGTTTGAAATAAACAAGAAGACCGCCAATCACCACATGATAGTGATAGAACTCCTTCATATTTATTCTCTTTGCATCCGTAGTCGTATTATGAATCGTAAATCTGTAATACTGGTCTGCATATGTCCAATAATCTCGGAACCATCCCGTATTTCCAGATTTTGCAGCCCTGTTCACCATCTCCCACATTCGTAAAAATGTATCGGCAGAAATTCTACCCTCGACCTCATTGCTATATATTACAGGTACAATACCGACATAATTATAGCGATCATCAGTTCGCGACGTATCTCCAATTCTTTTTGCTATCTTTGCTAAAATTCCATTTACGCTTTCTGAATAAACAATGACTTGTCCCTTAAGCGTCTCTCTCTGCTCTTTAATTATATAGCTAAATACTGAAGACAGACTGCTTACATATAAGATATAATCATCCGTTTTTTCAGCAAATCGAGCCAAGTCTAGCAAAGCGCCTGTATTATTTATATCATCTCTACTATCTAAAAAGTCAAATAATTCTACAGGAGAATAAAAAACAAGGACACGTTTTACAAGCAATACGACATCTATCATCAGAGCTATAATAAGCATTATCGCAATCGATACTATAATATACTTCTGCTGAATGCTATTTGCAGCCTTCAGCAGATAAGCAAGCATTGGTAGTATTACTATACAACAGACGATAAGTACATTAAACCCCTTGAACTGCCAGCGTTTCCTTAAATCCGTCGAGAGTACTGATGATGTGTATTTATCGTCTATTCGCTCAATTGCCTGAAGCATGAGTGGATAGGCCATACCAAACACTGCAGCGAAGATTGTGACAGTAAGCGTATAGCTATGATATAGAAAATCGAAATTCATCTCAAAGAGTCTCTTTTACACAGACAGCAACAGCACCCTCGTCCGTGCCCAGGAATTGGGCCAATTGTATCAGGGTTGATAATAGTGGTACTATCATTGTTCGTCACGTTGCTTATACTGGTACTAGTATGATTGTCGTTCTTGACATTCTTAATATTAGTCCGTCTATATCGGTTCCATCTGCGATAATCATAAACAATAGTTGTTGTAGGCGAAAGATTGAAGTTTAATTTTTTATTAATTTTGTCAAGCGTCAAATTCAAATTCCTGATTTGTTTATTCAACCTTGCATTCAACACCGCTATAGAATCAAAACTTTCATGAAGATGTGAATTAATATTGGCCTCGTTTGTTTCCGATTGAATAATCTGCTTATTACAGGTGACAAAAATGAAGAATGAAATCAGAAATGGTAGACATCCGGCAATCAGCCAACCATTTGCCTTAAACTTCTGATATGCAAACACTGCATTTGTATGAATTATAGACCAGATAGTTGTTTTCTCTTCAATGGGACTGTTTACATAGCTGACAAATATATTCTCAATATCAAATTTATTCACCCAATCTTGCAAAAGGGCGGTAGGTATTCCATACTTAGCCGCAATTTCTTCAAGAGTAAGATTGCCTTTACGATATTCTTCAACAACCTTTTCTCTAAATTCTTTTGTATATCGAGTTTTTGCCGCCATATCTTGTTACTCAACTTCTCCTAAGTAATCCTACAATTCCGACGTCAGTTCCGCCGATATAATTTTATCATAAGTTGTATAAGTTTGTCTTTGAGCAAATGCAGTACGTCTGCCTCTCTTATCAATCGTGTCATTCAAAATATCGAGTTCTCTTACCTTTTTCAGCCAGAACAATTCTCTAAATTCCTTTTTATAAAAAGGTTCTTTTTCCACAAAGTAGTCCGACTTAATTTTCTTTTCTTTTTGAATATCTCTATCGTTAAATGGCCCATCAACTATCTCAAAAAGATTCCTAATGTGATTATCATAAGCAAAAGCCATATATTTTGCCCTTCTAAAGAATCTGTTGTTTTGACAAGCATAGAAATTGTACTTTAAAGCAACATCCTCACCAAATGAGCCACCGACTACAATAACTCGTCTTTCCCATTCATCATAAAGTTGAAGATTATTTAGAAGAAGAATAAATTGGTCAATAAGATAGCTGAGCACTTCATTCTCATTTTCCTCATTGTATTCTTTTAATGCATTAACAAGCATAGTCCAATTCAACCAAATATCACCTACATGCAGGCTTTTGGGGATAGTTGCATCAGATGTTAGTGCAAATAGTTTATGATTCGCTTGATATGCCTGATGATACTTATTGACTTGAGCTGCTGTAAGAGGATTGTTATCTACTTTGGACTCAACAATGTAATCAAACTTGAAATCACATGAGATTACGCCATCAAAAACAGATTTCACTTTTCCAGCAGTAGTAACCTGCTGCGTGCCTATTTTTATCTCACTATCTGGAAGACTTTCGTTTGCTACACCGAGTACATATCTAAGCAAAGGTTCTCCTCCTAGATCAAGAATATGCAAAAACGCAGCAGTCACTCTATTTTCTTTGCCAGAATACTCTCCAAACACAGATGAGGAAGCTATACGACTATTCATTAAATTATAATTTATCAGATTTCCAAATCATTTTTTCCATTAAACATCTCCATTGTGGAGGGTTATGTTCGCCATTAGGAAATACTGCAAACATTACAACTCCGATAGAGTTTTCCTTTACTATCTCACAAATGACATCAAAGAAAGAGTTATCCTTTTGAAGATTCCAAAATAGAAAGTTCATTATTATATATTGTTTTCCACAATTAACGCCCTTCTGGGTAAGCAGGCTTTAGCCTCAACTTGTGCCAAGCTTTTTTATTTCGACCTTAAGCTCATCCATTGAGGATGCGTTTATTGCGGGATTAACCTTCATAAGCAAGAATATTCTTTATGGATTCCTTTTAGAATTACTCAAGGAGATACTCATCGTGAAATGCCCCTTGAAAAATCATCGTCCAGGAAAGACAGCAGGCAACACAACCTTTCCACACTTAAAACCTTAACAATCTAAGTTTCAGCGCGTTACGGATATTTTGCCATTATTTAACAGATGTACTTAGGATTATAACAGATATCGATATCCCTTTCCGTTGGCAAATATATAGATTATTTTTGAAACCACCAAACAAAATCAAATTAATTTTGCAATTCACAGAAAAAGTGACAAAATGAGTTATGTATCAACATTTTTTCGTATATTTGCAGGCATGAAGCAGACATTAGAAGACTATTTAAGACAGGATGATGAGTTTCGGAAGACTCTGTTGGCCCAAGATGGTGGCATTATGAAATACTGGGCTCAGCACCCTGATGCCGAATTTGACACCGACTTGTTTGACAACTATGAGAAACAGATAGTAGAAAGCTACCTTCAGGCTAACAAACGGAATCGGGCCATAGCATCGCTGTCTGAAGATGAATTAAAAAAGAAAGCACGTTCATGGATTAGCCATACGGAAAATGAAATACATTACAAAATGGCTCTTCAACCACTTATAGCCAATTTGCCTGTGGCGGTTTCAGAGCAGATCAACCGTTATATCGATGAATATCTGGCAGATGCCTACAGAGATTATCGTCGATGCTGTTATCCCGAAGGCATTACCCCAGTAGATTTTTACAATGAAGTGGTTAGTCAGTACGGCACGGGTGGCCTAGCTCGTTACTGTATGGATTATATCCTTAGAGAACATCATCATCATGATGTCTGGCTGAAGAGAAAAAGCGAAAAAGTTATTATGACAGAGTTCTTTATACGACAGTATTCAGAAGTCATAAGCGAACAAGACACCTATAAGATGTTGCGTCAGGCTGTCAAGGAGATGTCTGCTGGAAAGACTCCTGATGAATGCCGCCACGAGGCTATCAAAACAATGAATTTGGTGAAGAATTTCTCACAGATGATATATTCCAGTGCAGAGGTTGGTATCTCAGATTGTACAGGACATTATATAGTTGACAAAGATTTTCTTCGCAATCTGGCGAGTAGTGAGACAGCGCTACGTCTTTTAGCCCATACCGAAGTCTCTCCTCTGCACGAATGTTTCTTTTATTATGTCTCACTACTCAATGACATAAGCCGAATATGGGCTGCACGACTACTTAAGGATTGCAACATTGATATGCACGAACTAGAAAAAGAAACTGGCGCAATTCTTTATCCTGTGACGGAACCATCACTACGGCCAGACGGTGCCGACCACGGCAATTACAAATACTATATTGACAAAGATTTCAACGACCCACTTGACGCCCAATGCTGTATATACGATGAGAAGCAAGCAAAGGAGTTGTTGGAAGCCATGCGGAACAGGAATTTGACAAACAAATTGAAAGAAAGCATTGATATATTTGTAGAAAACTTAAACAACAACCCGAAGTTGGTTCCCAAACTGGGAAATCTTGTTGTAAAGTCTAAATTCAACTGGACTTTTATAGAGTCCATCATCACTGGAATTAAAGAAGAGTGGCTCATGGATAAGGCCATTCAGTTGATTGTTGATACTTGGCATGAATATGCAAACAAAAAAGATGAGCGGTGCTACCAAACTGTAGGCTACATCCCGGACTATGGTATTGACGGATTTGGTATGTACAAAAAAGACCAGCCTATGAAAATGCTCAAGTACTTTGATATAAGAAGGGACCTTGAAAGCATTAAGGCTGATGAGTTGAAGAGGCGCAAGGTCAACGCTAAGTACGAGAAGAAATTACAGACGACTCCAGAGAAACAACGGAAGTCTCGCAGGCAGGTTGATGTCAATACAGCCACTCACTCCTTTAAAATTGACATCCCCAAAATCGGTGCAAATGAAAGAACTAAAAGACTTTCTTTTTTTTATGCAGATTTAGCACGAAATGGGAAATATATTCAAGAAGATACTACCCCCGATGTGTTTCTCAAGAATTTCACGGGTGTGCATACAGGGGAGAAGATTGTATGGACTGCAGGATATAAGCAATTGCTCTATCTTATTCAAAAACTACATAAAGTAGGTGTGTTAAATTGGAATACAGAAAAGCCTAAACCTGGCTTACGACAGATGATTTGCATAGTATTCAAGATACGAGATCTTGAATATAAAGAAGTAGAGGGAAAAATTGACAAAGTTTCTGTTCAGTGCATCCATGAAATTGAGATTAAAAACATGAATACCAAAATAGACGCCCATGATGAGGGACTTGACCCTATTATCCGGCGCTTGCTGTTTGGGGAAGAATCAATTGATGATGGTTTGACAAATCTTATAAAATCAGAGAGTGAAAAATGATACAGCGGAAATGAATAAGAATAGAGTCCATAACATATACTCGTAACTCTAATCGTATTTTTAATTTATTTTTGAAAACAAAGTAGAATTCTGCAAAATAGTTCTGTAACAGAGCTTTTTGCAGGATTTTTATATGTATTTATAGATTCTGATTTTTTATCATTCTGATTTTTAATAGCAAAAAATCAGACTTGTTCCCCAAGGGTTAAGGAGCCCTCACTAGCGAGGGGAATTAAACAATGGAACATATAACAAATTTTTTAATTGATTATTTTGTAGGATTACTGATTAGTATCACAATTAAGTTTGGAGTGAAAATATACACTCGTTTAAAAAAGATCAGGTCCAAGCATAAGCATGGCTAATATCTTTCTTAAATTTAGAGGAGGCACTTCAAGATCGCATCGCCATGAAAAAACCTATCACTGGGGCCTGGCCCCAGTGATAGGTTTGCTGTATCTTAATCAACAAATAGAAGCTTTACTTCTATATCCTACTCATCTGAAACATTTTATCTGATAAAGTCACAAAAATCCGATCATCCATATTATCTGCAGTTATCATTGACAACTCAGTCATAGATTTGAACTCTGGTATCAACCTTCGCTCAGTATCTTTATATAAGAAATCAGCAAAGTCCATATTTATTGATTTGTCATGAACGAACCATAGCATACGAGCATCTGAAGACGATGCAAGCCGGTCTCCTATCAGATTCCACCATTTCCGGTCGGTTGCTCCAACAGATACTCCAAACAGAACAAACAGATTCGTATCTCGTATAATATATTCTGCTCCTATATGAACATACATATTTAACACATCATTAGCCCGTGGCTTGACAAACAAATCTTGTATTGCTTCATTAGTTTGATAAGACGGATTGGCTATCTGTTGAATATCGTTTACACCAAAAACAATATTCCCTTCTGACAAAGTGTGATGAATATGAGCAACTGGCTTTAGTTTCACATAACTACCATCTTTTTTCTTCCATCCGTCTTGTGTATCAGCGAGCAAGTCTTCTATGGTGTTCGTATAATTGAAACTTATGATATTAATCTCATCATCCAATCTATGGTTAAATACAAATTCTTGGAGTTTTTTTGTTCGTGCATCATTGAAATGGCCAGAAATAGGATCTTCTAGGAAGCCACGGAATTTCTCCTCGTCATATAATGTCTTATCAAAAAACTTATATTCTCCTTTTAAATATGTTTTTAACCCAGTGGCTATATCCATGTACAATTCCAGAAAATGATCAGTTGACACTTCAGAACTATACTTTCCCAATCCAGACTCTAAATCGCTCCAATTAATCTCTGTTCCTTTTCTCTCAATGTAATTGTTTATCTCATTCTTAAATTTCTTAACTACATCAGAGTCTTTTTTCGAAGACTGCCCAATATACCAATTATAGAAGTTCTCATATCCGGTCCTAAGTCCCAGATTAATGTCAAACCCATTACCAATAATGTATGTAATCTTCATCTCTTTAATCTCAGTATCTATAATACTATTTAGATGAATATAGTTTTAATATCACATCTTCAAAATCATTTGCATCTAATTTCTGAGCCTCTCCTGTTTTATTATTTCACCAAATAATCCAATCAACAAAACAGTTTTCTCCTCATCTAAAACATCTACAAACAGTTCACGATAATAACTTATAATACTATGAAATCTATTATTAATGAACTGGGCAATTTTCACTCTTAATAAATCTATAGAACATTCTTTCAACTTTTTCATAAAGATACGATATTAAAATTTTAAGTGACATTTTCTGTTGACATGCTTTTTAAGTAGCAATCACATCACATTTCCCAACGTCTAACCACAGATATTTAGTAATCAGCACGTTAGACAATTTTAGGTTTTGTCATTACTCCGAAGGACGAAGGAGGTATATCACCTATCCCACGCCTTTCAGGGGCAAATATACGAATAATATCCGAATCCACCAAAGAAAATGCAAATAAAATCACACCAAGCTTCATAAACTGATAATATCGGCGAAACGGTACCAACGTAGCGCACCAATCGGTACCACTGTAGCGCTCGAATCGGTACCGATTACAGTGTTACACTTGGTACCGATCCAGCGATATCAGCAACCGAGCACAAGATGCTCCGCAAGGTATCTGTCACACAGGATGATGCCGAGAGCATCACCTTCACCCAGATAGTCGATGGCAAGCCCGTAGATGCCAAGATTCCAAAGACATCATCATCGAGATCTCCAAGGTCGTCGGCAACTACCGCATCCAGTGACCTTGACCTCCATAAACGCCGCATCCCCGACTCAGCTCACAAAAAGCCGAATCGGGGGATGCCCATATATACCGCCCGCGTTCAACGGTTAACCCGTTGAGACAGCCATTACTCCCTGCGCTTCTCCGCAGGGTCTATCTTTATTCTTACGTCATCCTTCATACATCTTCAGCTCTTCTTCACCCACACACCAGGACACACTCCTCCCATATCCCAAAAACCTCCGAGCCCAAAGTCCATGAGATAAGCCGGAATTCCCGTATAGTTTGATGTATAGAGCCTTCTTCTCATTTTAAAATTGCCTCTTGTTCTGTATGCTGCCATGCTATGGCAGTCCATTAATCTTCCGTATGTTGCAATATTACCAGAGTCATTCTCTCCAATCAAGACATTTACGCCATCTTAAAAATGAACCTCTAGCCTCGGTACATCCTTTGCACCAGTGCTATACTTCCTAGTATTCCAAAGTATGAGTGTTGACAGATACATATTATAAGGATTCTATTGCCTTTCTCCTTATTATTCCTTCACCACCTTAGTATACTTTACATCCTTACACTTCGTTGGGTTGATCACAATCTCTTTTCTTTTACCTACTACACCCCACACTGCAAAAATATCATTTTTATCAATTTCCATCTCTGCACGCCAACCAACAATCCCTTTCACTTCATTCTTCTTATAAAACACATAGTTTAGAGCATAGTCTTTATCTAGTGTCCAACTGATTCCGAACTGGCCATTTTTCTTCTCATCGTCACACAAACCCCTGTAAACCTTAACCCTTGCAGGAAGACTTTCGTAAATGGTCCTTTCTTCTTCATGCAGCTCATCAGGATTTCTGTTTGGCAAAGCAGTCTCTATTTCTGTCAGATAGTCAACAAGCACAAAAGGATATGTAGTATTCTTCAACTGCCCATAGATGTTATCCGTCATAAGATACGCTTCCTTCAACAGGTGATAGGCCAATTTAACATCATTCTTTAAATTGGCACTTTCATTCAACAAAAGCACAAACATCAGCATCCTATATGGTCTCCCCTTGTCACAACCACAATAAAGGAGATGTTCACCAAGGCCTTGAGTCAACGTTATTCCACGACATAATTCAGCTATAATCGAATGCATAGTAGGAAACAGGGGCATCAGAAAATCCACATCACTTATCAAATCAACTTTTGTATACTTATCCCCCATCATCTTCTTCTTGCTGATAATCTGATTCCTCAACAATATGGACATCGCCTCGTCTGTAGTCTCCTCCTTGTTGCTCGCACTCGTTTTCGTATGCAACAAATCAATAAGTGCAACAACTGTTTTCTTCAACACTTCCATCACATCTTTCACAAAACCCGGAAGGAACACATTTATCTTGGTGCTATTTGCATAGAACTTATTTCTAGAACCTGATGTCACCAAAAGACCTTCATCATTCACATCAGGCATCACCACAAAAGGCTCAACGGGGTTTTCTCCATCCACATAAGGATAATATATCGCACATCGGTAATCCCATGCTCCATTATGAATAAACTCATCACGAAAACAGCAAGCCGTCCTTACACAAACAGGTTCATCATAAAGTAAACCAGTCTCTTTTAACTCGTCAAAGCCATTATTGCTTTTCTTGTAAAGAATGTTGTCTTTCCTGCATTTCAGTTTTTTATACTCCGCAAAGCCATTAGCATCGTATTTAGAACATT
>JAEEGL017206319.1_pt1 | contig 16755 bp, 14 predicted proteins | sample 9134231 | NCBI WGS metagenome assembly JAEEGL01 (sample SAMN16246548, study PRJNA631951) | gut metagenome | biome: gut microbiome; feature: rumen; material: fiber-attached | host: Bos | place: Iran: Karaj | collected 2018-10
CCTATTTCTTCATGTTGATACCAAGGAGCTGCTTCTCTAGATTGTGTTGACCATTTTCTTGCTTTGTTAGCTGCTGCTAAATCATCAGTTAAAAGCATCCCACCACTTGATCCAGTAATAATTTTATTTCCATTGAATGAAATACAATTATATTTGCCAAATGTTCCAGTTTGTTTTCCTTTATAAGATGCTCCTAAACTTTCTGCAGCATCCTCAATAATTATTGCATTATGTTTATCACATACTTTTTTAAGTTCATCTATTTTTCCTGGAGTACCATATAGATGAGCAATTACTACTACTTTTACTTCAGGATATATTTCAAATGCTTTTTCAAGTGCTTTAGGATCCATATTCCAAGTATCATATTCAGTATCTATAAATACTGGAATACCACCTTCATAAGTTACTGGATTAACTGTTGCAGCAAAAGTCATATCAGAACAAAATACTTTATCACCAGGTTTTACTCCAGCAAGCTTAACTGCTAAGTGAAGTGCACTTGTACCGCTTGCTAAAGCTACTGCATATTTGCTTCCTGTTTTTTCACAAGCAAGTTTTTCAGTTTCATTAATATTTTCTCCAACTGTACTCATCCAGTTTGTATTATATGCTTCTTCAACATACTTTATTTCTTCACCATGCATTGTTGGAGAAGATAACCAAACTTTCTTTTCAAAAGGTTTAATCTCTTTCATTAGTTAATCTCCCTTTTATCTACTTTATATGTAGTAACTATCTTTGCTACTTTATCTTTTATATCGCCTTCATTTTTATAGGCTTCTTTAATTAGATTATCTAGATTAGTTTCAAATTCTTCATGATTGAATCTAATTGGTCTTGCTATACTGATTAACTTATTAGGGGTTTGTTTTAATCCTTCCTCATCCATTAATCTTTCTTCATATAACTTTTCACCAGGTCTTAATCCTGTTATTTTTATTTCTATATCTACTCCTGGTTCTAGTCCTTTATATCTAATTATTTGTTTAGCTAATTCATATATCTTAACTGGTTTACCCATATCAAGAACGAATATTTCTCCACCTTCAGCATATACGCTAGCTTGAAGTATCAAACTAACTGCTTCAGGTATTGTCATAAAGTATCTAGTTATATCTTTATGTGTAACTGTTACTGGTCCACCTTTTTCTATTTGTTTTAAGAATAGTGGTATTACTGAACCATTTGATCCAAGTACATTACCGAATCTAACAGCTACATAATCTGTATTCTTACTCTTCTTATCCATCATTTGAATAATCATTTCACAAATACGCTTAGAAGCTCCCATTACATTCGTAGGTCTTACTGCTTTGTCAGTTGATACTAAGACAAACTTCTTAACTTTATAGATATCAGCAAGTTTTGCTGTATTAAGTGTACCTAAACAGTTATTTTTAATTGCTTCATTAGGAGATACTTCCATAAGCGGTACATGCTTATGTGCAGCTGCATGAAATACTATTTCAGGTTTATATTCAATAAATACTTTCTCAAGTCTATCATAATCACGTACACTACCAATTATTGCTTCTAGATCAAGTTCAGGATAGTTTCTTAATAATTCTTGTTGTATATCATAAGCATTATTTTCATATATATCGAATATTATTAATTTCTTAGGATTGGCTTTAGCTATCTGTCTACATAATTCACTACCAATGGATCCTCCTCCACCAGTAACCATACATACTTTATCTTTAATACTATTTTCTATTTCTTCATTATTAACAACTATTTGATCTCTTCCTAGGAAGTCTTCATAACTTATAGGTCTTATTGTACTAGCAATATTATCTTGTTTATCCATTGAGCTACTAATCTGTGGAAGTATTTTAACTTCACATTTAGTCTTCTGTGCTTCATTGAATATGAATGCTATTTTAGATTTACTAGCACTAGGTATAGCAATGATTATTTCTCTAATTGCATATTTATTAACATATTTAACAATATCATTTCTACTACCAACAACTGGTATACCTCTTACATAAGTTCCTTTTTTATTCTTATCATCATCGATAATACATAATACTTTATTACTGAAATTTTCTTTATTGTTATCTATTTCTTCTAATAATAATCTACAAGCATCTCCTGCTCCTATTATCATTGTATTAACTGTTTTACTTCTCTTATCTAATCCTATTAAGAATACTCTAATTATTCTAAAAGAGAATCTTATTCCACCAACTAGTATAAATAAAAGCATCAATTCTATTAGAAATATTGATCTAGGTATATTTAAATCTAGTATTGTTTTAATTATAAAAGAAACCATTTCATATAAACTACATGCCAAGAATACATTAACCATTTCATTTATAGATGCATATTTCCATACACTGGTATATAGTCTAAATAAACTGAATATAAATAATAAAAGTAATATATCGATAAATATTAATGAATAAGCACTATTAATATAAACATCAGCTATATCGAATTCAAATCTTAATCCTAATGCACAATATCTAGCTAAAAGTAAAAATAATATATCGAGTATTAAAAACATAGTAATCTTGCAACTCTTACTACTTAAAACCCCTTCCTTTTTAACCATAAAGACACCCCTAACATTAATGACTTATATATAAGTATAAGTCCTTTCAAACGTGCTATATTATATCCAATAATAGAACAAATGTCAACATAAACACACTAAATAACCCCTCTTTATATGACACTATGTATATTCTATCATATAAGTCTATTTTTATAAATAAAAACTATCTAGTTTTATAATAACTTAATATATTAGTTATTTCTTTTTTTCTATTACTAGAATTCTTTATAGAATTTAATATACTATGATATTCTTTATCATTAAGAATAACTCTTATATCATCACTTAATGAATTATTTGTTCTTAAAAGATTTGGTAATTCAATATTATTATTTGTTAATACATATTCCGATTCTTTTTTTCTTTTAGTTGCTTCATAGAAATATATATTTCTTAATAAGAATCTTATATATGTATTTTGTAATTGATCAAAGTCTATTTGTGAGTTACTATCTATATTTTTAATTATATTATTAATTTTATTTAATGCTGATAATTTCTTTTTATTATCTACTGAGTATATATATTGTAAATAATAATTAACTATATCTGCTAATGCATTAGTTGTTTCTATACTAAATCTTGGATATTTAATTGTTTTAGGAGTATCTATATTCATTTTATTAGCATACTCTTCTAATAATGATTTTCCACTTATATTTATAAAATCTTCTGATTTATAAAATTCATCAAATAATACATTCATATCTAAATATCCTTTATATCTATTTTTATTAGTTGCATATATAAAAGATAATATACATATAAAGTCTATCTTTTTATAAAAGTCTATATTTATTTCTTTTACTTCATTTAATTTTTCATATATATCATAGCCAAATTCTTTAAATAAGTTTCTATTAAAAGCATTTGATTTATTTGGTATATATAGTTTTGTTACATCCAAATCTGATGGATTATAATTGGTATTATATTTTTTATTTAACATAAGTGATCCAAATGTTACTATGTCATCTTGATACTTAGTTAATATTTCTAATATTATGGTATACAAGTAATCAGTAATTATTGTACTTTCTTCGAAATGATTATATCTATGCATAATCGCATGTAATATATCAAAGAATTCTTCATTTAGATATGGAAGTTTATTATTTTCTAAGTTAATAAATGTTTTTGTTCTACCAACAAATAATGGTTTATAATCAACATTTTCACATGCTACATTCTTTTCTCTATCTCCATTATTAACTATTTTATGTTGATGTCCATGATAATTTATTCCTGTATTAGATTTTTTAAACTCTTCAGCTAAAGAGTTATATAAAAGTGTAGTTGGTCTATCACTACTATCTATACTAGCATTTAATGGATAATGTGAATAATAATCACCATTAAATTTTATTGGATATGGATATACTTCTTCAAATCCTGCTTTTAAATATATATCCGGTCTATCATTTATATCATGATTACCCATTACTAAGATTTTATGACCATTTAATTTTGAAACCAACTCTTTTAATCTTTCATTACCCATTCTAAAAGAAAAGTCACCTAACATAATAACGATATCATCTTTATCTACAACTTTATTATGATTAGAAATGATTTCATTATTCATTATGTCTATATCTGAATCAAATAAATCTTTTCTAGTATAATTAAGTATATTTTTATGATCAAAATGTTGATCACTAATAACAAATACTTTTCTATCAGGATACTTTAGAGCTAAACTATCCGAAATATCTTTAAAAAATTCCATTAGTAACACCCCCTTTTTTATAACAAAACTCTATTAGTATCTACTAATAGAGTTATTAATTATTTATTAGACTCCCATATTTTTCTCACTAATTTAAGTGATAATGTAGATAAGGTAAAACCTATTACAGGTACTAATGAACTAAGAAAAATATTATTATATTTACTTATTACATAAGAATAGACAACTACTATTATATAAGTTAATATCATAATACATATTCTTCTTATCCAAGATGTTTCCCAAGCTTTATCTTTTTCTACTCTTTTATTTCTTTCTTCTATACTTTTTATTCTTTTTTCTAAATCTTTCATATTATATCTTCCTATTTATAACTAACTAAACTTCTTTGAGTATTCTTAACTGCCCATTTAAGTTTAGTTTGTTTATAAAATTTATTTTTATCCTGTAATAATTGATTGATATTATTTCTTTGTATTTTTGATAGATGTTCATTATCTTTGATATCTTCTGATATTTTAATAGCATCATCTATATATTTAACTACTCTTTCATCATCCAAGTCTTTAGCTTTAATTTTATATGAGTAACTTAGTGACTCCATTACTTTTCTATAATCTTCTTTAGCTTTTAAATCATTATATTTATGTTTTTTAAAGTAATCTATAAATTTATCACATGATTCTATTCTTTCATAATGTTTCTCATTAAATGATCTACATATACTACTATTTCTTATAGTGTAATAATATAGTGGTTCATTTAAATATGATACTTTATCTGCTTTAGATAGAAGATTACAGATTATATATGAGTCTTCAAATAATCTTCCTTCTGGATATTTAATTCTACTGAATAATTTCTTTTTATATAATTTATTCCAAGCAACTACTGTCATAAAGTAATTATCATTTTCTAGATTATCAAATTTATCTTTTCCATCATATACTTCTTCTTTATCTAAACCATCTTCTAAGTCATCCATATACCTATAACTCTTATAGAACTGGCATACTGCTATATCTGAACCATATTTATCCATATTATCTTTTAATTTTTCATACATGGTCTCTTCTATATAATCGTCGCTATCTACAAATCCTATTAGTTCTCCAGTAGCTACTTTTAATCCTGCATTTCTAGCACTTGATAAGCCACCATTTTCTTTATGAATAACAGTTACTCTTAAATCTCTATTAGCATATTCATCACAAATAGATGCACTTTTATCAGTTGATCCATCATCTACTAATATTATTTCTAGATTATTATATGTCTGATTAGTAATACTGCTAATACATCTTTTTAAATATCTATCAGAATTATAAATTGGTACTATTACACTAATTAATCCACTATTTTCTTTCTTCGTTCTTGCCATAACCATCACTCCTTTTAAAAGTGCTATCGTATAATATAGCATATCCCTTATAAAAAAGCAAATATTTGTTTGAGTAATATAATACTATTTACTAAAAATATCTATTTAGTTATAATATCATTTCAAGAAGGAGAACTTATATGAAAAGTGTCGATAACGAAAAAGCTTTCTTAGATGATGCTTCAGCTTTAATTAAATATAAACTTAATTATGCAAGTAAAGTATTAACTAATCAAAAAGAAAAAGAAAAATTCAAAATGGCCCTATATCTATATGATTTATTACTTGAAGAAACAGCTGATTTTATTAAAGATATAGGTTATGATACTGCTCTAGATAGTTCTGCTATTCTATCATATTTAATCAAAGAAAGACTATTATCTGCTGATAATAAACCTATGAATATAAATCCTGAAAAAGAACTCTTATCTAAACAAGGAACAAGCATAGTTCTTTGTGAAGGTTGTTGTAGACATTATGCTGATTTAAGTAATGATGTATTAACAAAGTTAAGTCTATATTCGGATAAATTATTTTGTTATGATAAACATAATATTTTTAAAAGTAAAAATAATTCTCCTGCTAATCATGTTATTAACTTGGTTATATATAAAGATACATTCTATGGCTTAGATACATATAATGGTAATAGACTTTATAAGTTTATTAGTCCAGTAGATCTTAAAGCTATCTCTACTAAATTTAGTAATAAATTAAGATATAAACCATATCATGAATTAATCGAATATGATCATAGTCCTATGTTTATAGAGAAAAGATTAAAAGAGTTTGAAGAGTCCAGTAAAAAAGAAACAATAAGTCCCTATGAATATGAAGATATTAAATATGATTCGATTAGAAAAGTAGCTATGAATACAGAAAAATTAAATAAATTTGATTCGAAAACAAAAGTATTAAGAAAAGAAATAAGGAAAGAATTATTAGATGGATTTGATAGATATAAATAAAAGATGTAACTAGTTTGTTACATCTTTTTCATATACATCTAATATATATTTCTTTCTTTTATCATCATATATTAATAATCTTACAGATAAGTTTTCTGTATCTCCATAATATGGATAACTCTTATATATTTTTTTACCTATCTTTGCTTTAATAATATAAAAATTTTCTACGATTCCTACGTGTTTAACGAAATAATAAGTACCTATATCTATTGTCTTTTTTATTTGTCCAGTCTTAAGCCTATTTATTATTATATGAGTCTTATAACCCTTAACTATATAAATTATTAAAGAACTGATTACAGGAATAATATAATAAATTAAATACATATTATTTTTAATATAAATATCTTTAGTAAAAAGGATTATTCCATAGTCAAATAAACAAATTATCATCACAAACTCTATAACAAATAATCTATCATATTTTTTTAATAATTTTTTAACTTTATTGATATGTTTATCATCTATAATAGGATTTTCAATAACTACTTCATCCATACCCATATCACCAAAATGATAATCTAAAACATCAGTTAAACTAATCATGAGTAATATATACATTATTGGATATAAATAACATCCAGAAAAGAAAAACAATACAAACATCACTAAAGGTTGTCTTCCAGTATCATGCATTTCACTATTTCTAAATAATAGAATATACCAAATAGCTATAGCCATTCCCATATATATAGTATAGTAATATGGAGCATTTAAAATTCTTGGTATAGTTGCCGTACTAATACAAGCAACTAACATAGGAAGGAATACTAATAAACACATCATTAATGTATTCTTTTTAATAATTTTATCATTAGCTTTATTGATTATACATTTATTAATAATAATTACTGCAATACCTACAATAATAGATATTATTGTTTTAATAATATAGCCAGTAATATCAAAAGCAGCAATATTAAAAGTAGATTTATATTTACTATCATAATAATCAGTTAATTTAGCACATATTTCTAGTTTTGGAGTCCCAATTACCCTTTCTTTTAATTTCCCTTCAAAATATGTAGGTTCCATTTTGGTATCAAAAAAAATACCATCTTTTAAATAAAAATTTTTAGATATGTCTTTTTCGTTTTTTTCCATAGCAGTAAAAGTAGCATCAGTATATAGTACTTCATATGAACCATAGCTAGCTATCATCCTCGTCATAGAAAAGCAATTATTATTTGTTACAAATGAGATATAATATTCTCCTTTTTCTAATTTATTCAATCTTATATCACTATCATCATCAACAAAGTTTGTTTCATATGATATAGAATCTGGTAGAAGATCCAAATGAATATCTTCATAATCATTATTAAAAATATATGTTTCTTTTACTTCAAAATTATTATCATCTTTATTCCAAATAAGATCTACATGATAATCATCGAGAACAAGATATTTATCTTCTGCATTAACATATAATGGAATAAACAACAATAAACTAATAATAAATAATAAAATCTTTTTCATATTCTAGTCACCTATTAATATAATTATATATTAATAAATTATAGTTATATTATACAAAAGCAGTGAATTACATCTTTTTACACAATATAATATCAATCTAATAGATTTAAAAGTCCAGTAGATCTTCAATTGGTAGAAATAAAAGATGTAACTAGTTAGTTACATCTTTTTCAAGTTGATCATATACATCTAGCAAATATTTACCTTTTTCTTCATCGAATACCAATAGTCTTAATTTTGTACCATGTGTATCACCAAAATAAGGATAACTAGAATAAGTTTTTTTACCTATTCTTGTATAAAAAATAGTATATTTACGAGAAAGTATTTCTACATTTGATGATGTATAATTATCTACATCAATAGCTCCTTTTATTTCTTTATTAGTAAGCATATTTATTATTCTTCTATTTTTATATAACCTAACAGTACATATAACAATAAATAATAATATTGGAAATATAATATACAAAAAGTTCGTTAATTGATTATCCGAAAGGAAGACCTCCATACTAGAAAGTGCAATAACTCCAAAGAATGAAGATATTATTAATGCCAAAACAATAGTAGACCTTGTATACATAGATAGTGAATGTTTTACTTCATTAACATGATTTGGATCCATATAGAACTTATTATACATAGGTTTTGGTATAGTAGATATTCCATGATAATAATCAAGTATATCATCTAAACTAATCATTAATAAAATATATAATATTGGATTCGCACCAGAGAAAAAATATAAGAATATCATTGCAGGTTTTCTTCCATTTCCCATTTTACTATCTTTATCTGCAAATAACATAAAGTAATAAAACACCCAAATCATTAAAGGGATTAATATCATTGTTAAAAATGAAAATAAGGAACCAGTTATATAAAGAATTAAGCACATACCAAATACTTTTAGATTTTTCTTTTTTTCATCATAATGTGCAGTTTCATATTTTTTAATAAGTGATCTATTAATAAATATGACAGCAATTCCTGCAATTATAGAAAGAATTGTTCTAATAATAGCAATTAATATACTCTGAGTAAGATTCGAAGAAGTAGACATACCATATTCTTGAATTCCACATATTTTTAAAGAAAAATTATCTTTAGGTTCTATACTTTTCCCACTCAATAAAATATCATTATCGTCTGTAATAAAATCAGAATTTGTATATGCATATAATTTATTATTTAGCACTTGTTCATTTTTTTCTATTGCTTGATAAGATACATTATTAATTATTAATTGGTGAGTATCTCTTGATGTTAAAGATGTCATAGTATAGCAATCTTCTTTATTGTAACTTTCTATTTTATATGTAATATAATATTCTCCCTTGTTCATATTATATAAATGAATCGAATCGTAGCGTTCATCATCATAGATAAAATTTGTACTGAAAGAAGTAGTAGTATTAGTATATGGTTTTGCTATTTCCAAATGAATATTATCATAATCATTATTTATAGTATATGTTTCTTTTACTTCTAAATCATTGTTTTCTTTATTCCAAACGATGTTTATATCGATATTATCTATTATTATAGTATTATCTTCAGCATTAACATATATAGGAATCAATAATAAAAATAAAGTTATAAATAAGTAATATAATTTCTTCATACACTTCACCTACTATAATAATTATATAGTATTAATAAGTTTTATTTTTATATAAAATAAATGTTAAAGACAATTGTTTACAATTATTTATTATTTTTAATACTTTTTTCATATACATCCAATATAGTTTTTCTTCTCTTATCATCATATACAAGTAATCTTACGGCAATATTTTTTAAATCACCATCGTATGGATAAGGATAACTACTATAGTTTATACAACCTAATCTAGCTTTTATTATTACAAACTTTTTACCATTAATCTCAAGTTCAGATTTAACATATTTCTTTATTTCTATACATTCTTTTATTTGATCATTACTAATCATATTTATTAATGATTTATCTTTAAATATTGAAATACCATATATGATAATAAATATTAATATAGGAAATATAATTAATAAACAATAATATGCAAAACTAACTGTATTAGTTACTTCTTTAAACATCAACAAGAAAAAATCAATAAAAACACATATAAAAATAGAAAGTCCAATATTAGTTTTATTATATTCATGTAAATAATGTTTTATATCATCGATATGATCACTATCTATAATAGGTATTTCTAAATGTTCTTCTTCTTCTTTTTTATCAGAATGATAGTAATTAAGAACATCATTTAAACTGAACATTAGTAATATATACAATATTGGATATAAAAATAAGAATGAAAAGAAGAAGAAGAAAATCATTACCATAACTCTCGATGAAGTAAACATTTCATCGCCAACAAATAGTAGGAAATAAAAGAATAGATTATCTACCATCTGAACCCATACCATTACTCCTAATATTCTGAATAATTCTATTAATTTATTCCATTCGATAGAGAATAATATAAAAGTTGGATTAGCCTTATCACATACACTATAGATAGTAAAAATAAGTACCGGTATATATATTAATATGCACATTAGTAATACTTGTTTATTCTTTTCTTTTTTAGATAATTCTTTTAACTTACATTTATTAATAATATTTCTATTTAATACTATTACTAATATACCTATTACTATGGAGATAATTGTACTAACTATAATATTAATAGTAAAAAAACTAGTAATTTGATAATCATTATTTTCCTTAACACCACATATTTCTAAATGTGGATCATCTATTTCTACATCTTTTGATTTACCTTTTAGATATTTGTCTTCTTTAGTATTATCAAATAGTGATCCTTCTTTTACATATAGTCTTTTTCCAAAACTATTTTCGTTCTTTTCCATAGCTAAATATGAAATATTATTGTATTTTATTTTACTATCTGTATCTATCAATTTCATTGAATAGCAATTGGTACTATCATAAGCATTACTATACATTAAATATGAGATATAATACTCTCCCTTTTCTATTTTGTTTAATACTATTTTAGCTTCATCACTTGGTTCACGAATAAAATTGGTTTCATATACTCCTGAATAATAAGGATTTATAGTTAAGTTTACATTTTCATAATCTTTATTAAAGGTATATGTCTCTTTTACTTCTATATTATTAGTATCTTTATCCCATAAAACATCTATATGATAATCATCAATAAATATATATTCATCTTCTGCGTTAACAAATACAGGTATAATTAATAAAATAATACTTATAAGTATAAGAAATATCTTCTTCATATTACTCACCTACTATAATAATTATATCTTATTAATTATATATATTAATATTTTTTTAAATAATTTGGGAATTTAATTAACAAACGGGTAATAATTTATATTGAAAGGAGGTAAAAAGCCTATAGGTAAAATAGGTTTAACATTTGATCCTGTTTTTAAATCTTTCATGTTAAGTAATAATACTACTAAATATAAAGCCAAACTTATTAGTTATATTACCGATATACCATATGAAGACTTATTAAATGCCAAATATGTAAGTGAAGAATTAAAAGTTTCTAATAAAAGTGAAAAAGTTTTTAAAACAGATATCATCATTGAAATAACAAATAATATTATCTGTCTTGAAATGAATAAAGATTACTATGATGGATTGAATATAAAAAATACTTCATATTTATCGAGAATTAAAGGAGAAGAACTTGATAAAGGTGATAATTATTTAAATTCTAATAGAACCATATTAATAAACATAGATAATTTTAGTAAATATAAAGGAGATAAGTATATTTATAAATTCATGTTTAGAGAACAAGATACATTGGAGATAGAAAATGACATGTTTATAATTTATCATATCGATCTAGAGCATCTAAGAAAATACTGCTATAATAAAAACGAAGAAATTGTAAATGTTTTAAAATTGTTTATAGAAGAAAATATTGATAGTCTAAGGGGTGAAGATTATATGGATAGTGCTATAGATGAGTTAGAAAAAATAACAAATGATAAGCATATAATTGGTTTATATGATGCAGAAGCTGTTGAAAGAAAAGTACGTAACACAAAATTGTTGTATGAAAAGAAGCTTGTATATGAAGAAGGCATGAAAGAAGGCATAGAAAAAGGTATAGAAAAAGGTTTAGAAAAAGGTATAGAAAATAATAGAAATGAAATTGTTCAAAACATGATTAAAGAAAAAATGGATGATTCATTAATTATAAAACTAACAAATATAACTGAAGAAGATTTAAATAGGATTAAAAATAATATGATATAAAATAAATAGTTGCAATAAAATGCAACTATTTTTATGCAAAAAAATAACCTTGAATAATCAAGGTTAAATACATAAATGGTGGAGCATAGCGGGATCGAACCGCTGACCTCCACGGTGCAAACGTGGCGCTCTCCCAGCTGAGCTAATGCCCCAAATCAATTAGCAACAAATAAATAATAGCATTTTATATATTTGTTGTCAATTGTTTTTTTTATTTAATTAAACACAAGTGTATCCACCATCTATTGGTAAGATAACTCCAGTTACATAGCTTGCTTCATCACTTGCTAAGAAAATTGCTCCAGCATTTAATTCTCCTTCTTTACCATATCTCTTCATTGGTACATGAGAATTAGCAAATGCTTTAAACATATCTGTATCAAGAACTGCTGTAGTAAGTTCTGTATAGAAATATCCTGGGCAAATGCAGTTTACTGTAATACCATGTGGTGCAAGTTCAGCTGCAGCTGCACGAGTGAAGTTAACTACTGCACCTTTTGAAGAATGGTAAGCAATTGTAGGTATTTCAGCATTTCCTACCATACCATACATAGATGCTATGTTGATTACTCTTCCATAATTATGTTTTTTCATAATATTTCCGAATGCTCTTGTCATCTTGAATACTGAAGTTTCATCAGTAGCAATAGTGAAGTCCCATTCTTCATCATTCATATCAAGAACACCTTTATCTTTAGATGATCCTGCACAGTTAACTAAAATATCAACTTTTCCAAATGTTTCTTCTGCTACTTTAGCTGCATTATTAATATCTTCTGTAGAAGTAACATCACACTTAATAGGTAATACTCTTACTCCTAGAGTTTGTAATTCATTTTTTAGTTCTTCTAATCTTTCTACACGTCTAGCAAGTATTACTAAATCAGCACCTGCTTCTGCAAATCCTTTAGCCATTTGTTTACCAAGACCACTGCTTGCTCCAGTAATAACAGCTACTCTTCCTTTTAAATTAAACATATATCCTCCTTTATTTTCTACTAATTAATTATAACATAAGAGTATCATAAATAAGCAATATATCATGTAAAATAAATGTAAAAAAAGAGAAGTAAACTTCTCCCATTAAAAATTAAACATAACCCATTCTGGTTTAAATATTAATAATAAACCTATAATTAGCATTATTAATCCACTTATAAATCCAGAATACTTACCATATTTAGTCTTTTGTGCTGCAATTTGTAATGTACACATTGAAATGGTAAATACTATCATATCATCCAACATATAGAATATTACGTATATTATAAGATATATTAATTTTAATATTCCATGTATATTGTTGATTGCTAGTATCTCAGCAAATGTTGCAGGAAATACTGTTGAACAAGCAAGTTCAATTAAATTGACACTTGCTGCTAAAGCAATAACACCAACTAGAGCAAAGAATAGATTTTTCTCAGAAGTAAACTTCTTTATACGAGTTAATATTTTCTTTCTCTTCTTAGCATCAACTACATGACAGCCATCATCCTGTTTTCTAGATTCTATAAAATTCTTAACATTTATTATTCCTGCTATTACTGCTATAGCACCAATAACACTTCTTATAAATGTAACTGATATAAATGATAAAATTGCTGTAATACCTATCATCGATAAGAGATAAACAACTCCTGATACAAATAGGAAGGTAAATCCTAACAAAAACATTCTCTTTTTATTTTTCATATCAAATAACATGTTAATCAAGAATAATAATATCCACATTGCACATGGATTAAATCCATCTAGTAAACCTAGAACAATCGCAATTATGAATATCGATGTTTCTCTGATATTTACTTCTCCAAGAAGTGGTATATCCTCAGTATTTTGCTCTATGATAGTTTCTGTTTCAGTTTCTGTTTCGGGTTCTTCTACATCAAGATATTTGATAACTATTTTTTCTATCTTATCTCCAACACTATCGCTATATCCTACGATACTTTCTTCTCCGATAACCGTAAAAGGAACCGATAATATTTTATCGACACCGAAAGTTTCTTTAGCTTTAAGCATCAATTCTTTATTTTTTTCATTTTTCCATGTTTCATATCGATAAACATTTAACGAATCTTTATATTTCTTTTCTAATTCATCTAAAAATTTCTCTTCTTTAGCACAGTGTGGACAACCATCACCATAGAATAAATAGAGATTAATTTTATTCTCTTCTACCTGTTCATCTACGATATTATATACTTTATCAACATAGGTTGAACTTAATGCATTTACAGTAAAAGGAATTAGAATTAGAACTAATGATAACATTAGTAATATTTTATTTTTCTTCATCTTTTAATCCCTCAATAAACTTTTGATATTCTTCTATAGTATGCTCTCCTACCATTCTTTTAATTTCTTTATTTTCTTCTTCAGCAATAACTACAGGTAGGATATCTAAATCATTATATTTACTAACTTCTTCTTCATCAAAATCTAAATCATATTTAATGAATTCGATATCTTTATTATTATTTGCTAACTCGTCCCAAAATCTATTTACGATAATACAAGCAGGACACCACATAGCCCCTATTTTTATTATTTTCATATTATTACCTCTTGATAGATAGTCTATTATAGCATACGTCGAATGCTTTTAAAAATTCTTCTAATTCTTCTTTAGTAGTTAGATAAGATAAGCTTATTCTAACGCTTGAAGATGCTCTATCTTTATCTTTAGTTAATGCATATACGCCCTTTGACATAGTATTCTTAGAAGAACATGCTGTCTGAGTAGAAATATATATATCAAATTCTTCTAAAGCATGTTGAAATGTCTCAGGTTTAACACCCAATACACTTAAATTTAATATATGTGGTATACAATATTCATTACTATTTATACGAACATTATCATATTCTGATAATTTTGTTTTCAAATATTCATTTAATTCTTTTACATAATCATATTTTTTGTCTAAATCGACATAGGCTAATCTTAGTGCTTTAGCTAAACTAACTATTAAAGGACATGCTGGAGTCCCACTTCTAAATTTAGTAGTACTAGTTCCACCATGAATCAAAGGTTCTATATTTATAGATTCCTTTTTTATTAATATACCTATTCCTTTAATACCATAGAATTTATGAGCTGATAAAGAAACCATATCGACATTATCAAACCTTATTTTATGTTTTCCTATACTTTGAGTAGCATCTACATGTAATAAACATTTATCGTGTTTCTTTACAATCTTTGCTATTTCTTCGATAGGTTGTCTAATACCTATTTCACTATTTACACTGGCAATTGACACTAAGATAGTATCATCTCTAATTAATTTTTCTAGGTCTTTCAAGTCTATGATTCCATGTTCGTCGGTTTTAACAAAGTCTACATCGAATCCTTCTTTTTGTAAAAAGGAAAGAGGACTATATATTGAAGAGTGTTCAAATTCTGTAGTTATGATATGTTTACCTCTATTTTTAAAAGTATAAGCAGTCATCTTTAAAGCCATATTATTCGATTCTGATGATCCACTAGTATATATTATTTCACTAGGTTTAACTTTTAAAATATCAGCTATTTGTTTAGTTGAAGCATCAATTAAGTTTTTAGCATCGACACCTAATTTATGTGACGAATTAGGATTTGCAAAATAATCTCGTGATGCAATAGAAAAAGAAGATAATACTTCTTCGTTCGTTTTAGTTGTTGCAGAATAATCTAGATATATCATTTTATTTCACTCCATTTATTTATTTGAGCCGCCATGAGCAGCAAAAGGATCAGTACAACCATTTTTACCAACAAGTGAGGTTTTAACACCATCTAGATTCATAATTATTGAAATAATAGTTGGTATAAATAATAAAAGTACTGCAGCGATCGTTCTTTTAACGGAATTTGCAACGGCTTTTCTCATAGCGTCATCTTTTCCACCATAATCGCTAGACATAATAGCGGTTGTTAAATCAACTGCAATAAGTACGATCAATAAAGAAGGAGCAAGTATACGAAAATAGAAAAGAAAATCTTGGATTAATTCCCATGCTTCTTCGGTAAATATTCCGGCACAATTATTGCTAGCTTGTTCTCCTTCAATTATCTTTGGATCATCTTCGTATCTTATATAAGTATCTGCATTAACAGGTCTAATACCCATAAAAAATATTCCTAATAATAAAATAGCGATTATTAAAAATTTATTATTCATAAAATCATCTCCAATATTAATATATAAATAATTATATCATACAATATATAGAAAAAAACCTATAAAATAAAAACCTTGCATATGCAAGGAATTATCTAAATGGTGACCAGTATGGAATTCGAATCCATGAATGCCGCCGTGAAAGGGCGGTGTGTTAAGCCACTTCACCAACTGGCCAAAAAAATGGCGCCCCAACTAGGACTTGAACCTAGGACCCCTTGATTAACAGTCAAGTGCTCTA
>JAEEGL010024680.1_pt1 | contig 16754 bp, 6 predicted proteins | sample 9134231 | NCBI WGS metagenome assembly JAEEGL01 (sample SAMN16246548, study PRJNA631951) | gut metagenome | biome: gut microbiome; feature: rumen; material: fiber-attached | host: Bos | place: Iran: Karaj | collected 2018-10
ATTATTTTATGGTGATATTCTCAAATCAAAATGAATAAAAAAACAAGTCAAATGGATATAAAAGTCAATTAATATTTATCTTGTATATATGAAAAGAATAAATTTAGTGTAATACTTAATTGTTTTAGAACAATTTTTGAAAAATGTATTTAAAATTTTTATTATTTAATAAATATAAAAAATAATCCTTTTTTGGGATATGAAATATATGAAATTAAAAAAAAAATAAATAATGAAATATTAAAATTAAACAATGGGATATTATTGATATTAAAGAAGAGAAAGAAATGGAAATAATATTTCTGATAGATAGTATTATTTATTGGATACAAAGTTTATAAACAATTTTTCTTAATTATATAGATTAAATCATTATAAATAGTTATTGAATTTTAATGCTTGACATAAAAACTCTAATTATAAATAAATTCAAATAATAGTAAAATTAATAATCAAAAAAATAATTCAAAAAATTAAAAAAAAAATGGACAAAAAAAACAATGAAAAAATGAAGGTATTAATTTCAAATAATTATGTATATGTAGAAAAAACCAATGATAAAAAATTTTTAATGATAGATAGAGTATATACTAGAATTAATATAAGTTATGAATATTCAGTTATAGTTACTGATGATATTTTAAATTATTTTGAAATTGAATGTTTTTTAGGAATAATAAAAATATGTGGTGAACAATTTCTAATTGTTGTTATACAATCAAATGAAATTGGAAAAATCCAAAATAATTCAATATTCCAAATCAAAAATATTGATTTAATAAAAATTACTAATAATAATGTTATTGATAATAAGGAATTTCGTATAGTTTCAAATAATTTAAAAAATTTATTATCTTGTGGTTCATTTTATTATTCAATAGGATTTGATTTATCTTCAACATTCCAAGAATCCCATTATTTAAATATAAATAATAAAGACATTCATATTTTATCATATACAAACTCTAATTATATGTGGAATTATAATTATTTAAATTCTTTCCTAAAATTTCAAATAGATAATGATTTTATTGCATCATGCATTTATGGATTTGTTAAAATTAAAAAATTAAATTTTAATAATCCTATAATTTTATATATAGTAGAAAGAATTAATGTTCAATTGATTAAACCAAACCTTAATAATTTATTAAAAATAAATAATATTGAAAAAATGAAACATATCGAATTTATTGTAAATTTTAATGAAAATGATTTTTTTTCATATATTATTTATGATTCTTTTTCTTATACTAAAAATAAAGATAATAATATTTATCCAATTATAATAGATTTTTCAAAAAAAATACAAAATTATAACAATATTTTGGCAATTATAAACTCAAATAATGATGATTTCACTAATTCAATCATCACAAAATTAAAATTAACAAATAAAACATTACAAGGAAAAATGCAAACAATATCAATATCAAATAATCATCATTTAAAAGATATAAAATCAGATCATTATTTTTCAAATTTTATTAATTATTATGGATATTATTATATCAATAAACATTTATTTTTAGATGCTCAAATTAATGTTTTTTGGCTAATGACTTTTAATAATTTAATTTCATCCTCCTTTGATGATAATTATTTAAATTTAGTTAAAAGAATAACATGGTTATTTCTTAAAAATATTTTTATAAAAGAAGGATTAAATGATATTGATAATTATTTAAATGATAATAATAATAATGTTTTAAAAGATTTTAATAATTTGTGGTTGGAATATAAAAATTTTATGATTAATAATTCTATTAAATTGAATAATTTAAATGAATTAAATACAATATTAAGATTACAATCACAAATAAATTATGAAAATATTAAACAACAAAACTATCACATTTTAAAAAATAGAAATAAATTAAATCTATTAATTATAACTTGGAATGTAGGAGCAATTTCTTATGAAAAAGACTATAATTTATATGACTTATTTTCAAAAAATAGTTTATATGAAAATAATAATTTTCCAGATTTAATTATAATTGGATTACAAGAAATTGTAGAATTAGAAGTAGGAAATATAATAATTAATTCAAATTCAAAAAGTACAGAATTCTGGAGAAATAAATGTAGAAATGAAATCAAAAATGTTTTTTCTAATCAAAAATATAATATAATTAAAGAATTAGACTTAGTAGGAATTTATATGATTATTTTTTCAAAAGATAATATAAAAATTTCAGTTGAAAATCAAATCATAATTAAAACTGGAATATTAGGAGCTTTAGGAAATAAAGGAAGTGTTATTATATTATTGAAATGTTATGAAAGTTTAATATGTTTATGTTGTAGTCATTTCAATTCTGGTCAATCAAAAAACCAGGAAAGATTAAAAATATTGGAAGATATTTTAAATACAGAAATTGAAAATAAAAAAAAAGAAGTAATAAAATTTAAAAATTATGAATTATGGTTTATTTTAGGAGATTTAAATTTTAGAATTAATTCAGAATATAACACAGTAATTTCAAATATAACTGAAGGTAAAATTAATAATTTATTAAAAAATGATCAATTTTTATCAAATAAAAATTGTAACATATTTTCATTTATAAATGAAGGAAATATTGAATTTAATCCAACATATAAATATAAAAAAGAAAGTAATGAATATTATTATAAAAATAATAAAATTAGAATTCCTTCATGGTGTGATAGGATTTTTTATAAAAAATATAAAGAAGAACCTATGATTATATTAAAACAATATAATTGTATTCAAACAATAAATTATTCTGACCATAAACCAGTTTTTGGAGTATTTGAAATATATTGTAAAGATTATTATAAGAATGAAAAAGAAAAAGTTTTATATGAAATGATAAACATTAATAAATTAAAAGAATAAAAAAAATATACCAAAATATAAAAAATAAATAAATTAATATCTTAATTTAATTAAAAACTAAAAAAAAAATAAATATTGTTTTTTTATTTTGTTTTATTTTTAAAAAAATAAATAGATGCTTTTTCAAAAGGTGGATTTTCCATTACAGTTACATTTAAATCATTATAATAACCCCATATATTATTATCTTTTTTATTACATACATAATGACATTTTTTTTGATCATTTCCAAGATGATAAATACATGCATATAAATCATATAAAGATCCATTATTTTTATTTAATAATTTACTTTCTTCTATTCCATATTTATTATATTGATTTTCATAATTAAATTTTATATTTTTTTTATATGAATCATCAACTTTAATTGAATCATAATTATTAATTAAAAGTTCTAAAGCATCATCTAAAACACCTTTTTTTAACTTTAAAGCAGAAATTACTTTTCCTTTTGAAAATCCCATTCCCATTAAAGTTTTTACTTCATTTTTATATAAATTGTCATTATCATCATTATCTTCATTTCTATTTGATTTAACTTTTATTTTTGGTAAAGGTTGTTTATATTCTTCTTTTTCAGAATTTTCACAATACCATTCAATTGCAATTTCTGGGTTATTATAATTTTTATATAATGCCCATTTTGCTCCTAATTCAGGAATTCCACATTGAATTAAATACATTAAATTATCATTATCAAATTCCATTTCAACTTCTTCAATTTCTCCTGATTCAAATATTATATTTTCATTTTCTTTTGAATGATTCTCATTTAAATTTTTTAAGTCAAAATCTTTTATTGGTATTTTGAAATCATTTTTTATTTTATTATTTGAATCTTCAAATCTATTTAATACAAAAATAAAGATTTTTGGGTAATTTAATAATTTTTTTGAAAATGTAAAAAAAGAATCTGAATAACAATGAGAACAAGTTTTATTTACCATTTCTGGTTTTAAAAATTCATTAAAATAATCATTAATGGAATATTTTTCATTATTTTTTAATATATATTCTAAATACCATTTTTTTTCTATTTCATATTTTACATAATTACATGAATTACATTCATATCTATTTTCAATTTGAAATTCAAATGACTCATATAAATTTATATAAGTATCATTTTTTTTAAATATTTTTAAAATTATTTTTAGAAATTCAAAACAATCTTGTTCTTCATTTTCTAATAACTTAGGAAAATTATTTCCAAAAAATGCTCTAAAAGAATCTGTATTAATTCCTTTTATATATTTATAAGTATATAATCCTTCCATCATTTTATTCATTAAACAAGATAAGCATTTTCGAGGATCTTCTTTATAACAATCATTTATATGGTCTGGATTTAAATATCTTAAATTAAAAACTTCTAAGGAAAATATAACCTGAATTATTGAGTTAAGATAACTTGTATTTGTATAATTTAAAATTCCATTCTTTCCTTCTAATTTTAATAAATTATATCCTTTTTCAAATTCTTCATTAAATTCATTATTTATTTCTTTTTTTTTTTCTTCATTTTTTTCTTTTAAAAGATTTTGAATTATATTTATTAAATTTTGTAATTTTGGATTATCATCATAAGGAATTTCTTTTTTACAAAGAATACAAGCAACAATTATTTTTTGTTCATTTTCTCCTTTAATATTAATATAAATAGGATGATGATACTTTTTAAAATGTAAATTTGTATGATTGTGTTCTTTATTATAACAAAAACACATAAAACATTTTAAACAAATATTAATTCCAGCATCAGATGACTAATAAATATTAAAATATAATTACTGGACTATCAAAACAATAAACACATTCATCAATTGGAATATTGTTACAATTTGTTTCATATATAACATCTGAATTAATATGAACACATGTATTGTTTTGTTCCATTATAAATAATATTAATTATTAATTGTTTATTTTAAATAAAATACTATCAATTAATATATTTTTTAAAAAATAGTTTTTGTATATTTATATTTATTTTAAAATTAATTAATTTTTTTTATTCTTTTTTTAATTTTGTAAAGCATATATTCTATAAATTTAATTTTTTCAAATTCATTCAAATCATTTAATTTTGAATTTTTAAATATTGAAATATATTTATTACTCATTTCTAAAGCCTCTTCTAATATTGTATTCTTTTTTGAATTTATAAATTGTTCAGATTCATTTAAGTTTTGAAATGTATTAATATTTCCTATATTTAATAGTTTATTTTCTTTTTTAAAAATTAGTAAAATATTTTCTGTATTATTCCCTTGTATGTCATTCATTTCATTTTCACTTTTAAAAGAAAATGAATATAAAATATTTATATAATATTCATATACTTTTTGGATTTTATCAATAAAATAATCTGAAGGAATTTGTTTATAAATATTCATCATATTTTCTAAAACTAATAAAATTTTTTTGAAAATTATATGATACATAAAAAATGTTTTTAAATCAGAAATAATATTTTTCTTTAAATTAATTTTTGATAAAATTTCGAAAATTAATTTTGCAATTAAATTCCAATTTTTTTTAGATTTAATTGAAGATTGAATTGATTGATAAAAAATAACTGAAATAGGAAAATTTCCTGGTGTAGGGGATATATAAGGAATAAAATTAAATATTAAATAATAAAAATCATTTGCCAATTTTTCTTCAATTGATTTATTAAAAAATAGAAATACTTCATCATTATAAATACTATCATTTATTTTTATTAAATTACATTTATCAAAGATTTTTAAGATTGTTTTTTTTATTAGTTCTAATAAATTAAAAGAAAGTGATTTTGGTTGTTTTCTTATTAATTTATTAATAAATTGAATTATAACAATATTTTCTTTCTCATCTTCTAAAATCTTTAAAAATGAATTAATATAACCTGTAAGATTATTATCTAAATTTTTATTAAGATAATCATCCATAAATTTTCCAAAAATGAAAAATTTCATGTTTAAAATTTTATCCATAAATTCACTTTTTTGTTCTAAATTATTCATAATACTATAAAATCTTTCTAATGCATTATTTACTAAATCATTGTTTAATATTTCAAAAAAAAATTTACTTTCAATTTTATCTAAATCTCTAGTAATAGATATTTCTTCTAAAATTTTACTCATCACATTTTGAAGATTAAATTCTGATTTATTTAAATTCGCAATTAATAAATATAATTTATAATATGTTAATTCTTCTCTATTTCTTTCGGAAATTATTTTATTATTTTTTAATTCATGCCTTAATGAATTATAATTTTGTCTTATTAATTCCTCATTTTTTTTTAATTCATCTATAAAATAAAAGCAAAATTCATCTGATTGATTTGACATTTGATAATATTTATCAAACATTTTATTGGAATTTAAATAAATTTTATCAACTTTAATAAAAGTTCCTATATAAAATAATTGAAGAAAATATTGAAGAGTAGTTTTATATTCTTTAATCATAATTTGATTTTCAATTAAATTTGAACAAGTTTTTAAATAAATTAAAATTAATTTGAAAGGTAATCTAGTAAATGCTTGAATATCTCCATTATTCATTAATATACTAGAAATTAAATGAGCCGAAGAATTTTTATAAAAATGTGATTCTTTTAAAATTTGAATACAAAAATCAAAAGGTTTATAACATATTTTATACTTAATTAATAAACCAAATAATTTTGCTTTTAAAATTAATACATTTTCATATAAAGTAAAATAAATTTTTTTTTGATAAGATACATTTACATTATTTTTAGAGATAAAATAATTTGAAATTTTATCAAAAGAAGGTAAAAATGTTGATTTAATAAATAACAAAAAATTTTTTAATGTTTCATTAATTTCATTATCTTCAATAATATCATGGAAATAAATATTAAGATTAATTTTATCACCATCAAAATCTAATTCTTGTGAATCATTTTCTTCATTAATTTTATTTTCAAATTTTTCAAATAAAATATTTAATATCTCCAAAACATCTAATCTTAAATTCATTGGATAAAAAATATCAATATTTAAAATTTCTTTTAATTCTTTAAGAATCTCTACATATGAAAAACATATATCTCCATTATCATTACATATTTTTTTAAAATTAGTTAAATAATTTTTTAATGATTCATTATTCTCTTCTAATAATGAACTTCCTTTTTGTTGATAATCAGATAATGAAATATATTTATTATGTGCAAGAATAACTGTATGAATATTTATATTTATCATTTCAATATATTGTGATATATCAATATCTAAATTTTTACTTGCAATTTTTTGAACTAAATTAAACCATATTGCAATATTAAATGATTTCATTATACTTCTTATTTTTTCTGAATCTAAAATGTCTTTAATTTTCATTATAACTTTTTCTACATTTGATTTTTCTGTAAAATAAATTGCAAATTCAATATAACATAAAATAATTGAAATTACTGGAATAATTCCAATTGTATATTTTGTTTCATTTGAATTTAAATTTGATTTAAAAGGAGTTGTATTATTAACAAATTTTGAAAAAAATCTTATTCTACTTTTTTCATCTGTTTCAAATCTAATAAATGAAGTTTTAAAACAAATACAAATATTTAATAAAAATTCAATAATAGGCCCATTCTCATTGATATCATCATTCATATTGAATAACACAAAAATCAAATTAAAAATTTCATTAGTAATAATTTTAGGTTCTATTAATTTTGTTTTTTTTGATGGTAAATTAATAATGTTAAAAAGTGAAAAAATAAAGTTTAATTTTGCATTTGTTTCAATAATCCAATTAGTATCTAAGAATAATAATAATTTTGTATCTGAAAGAAGAAAATGTTCAAAAATATCTTTATTATATTTCATTTTATAGTGATTAATTTGAGAAATTGATTCTATTAAAATATCAATATTATAATATGAATCATTTGAATTGTTAACACATTTTTTTAATAAATTATTATAATAATCTAAAAAAGATATTTTTTCTTTTCCATGTTCATTAACACATAAAAAGAAAAAGAGGAAATATCTATAATATAAGGAAAGTAATACTTTATCTTTAATAATTTTTTTTAATTCTAAAGAAAGACTATTTGAATCTTCTATTTGATTAGTATTAAATAATAAAAATTTTTTTAAATTTGATTTCAAAGATCCTTCAAATTTATCTTTCATTAAATAAGTTATTTGTGGAGATAAATATTTTGAAATATCATTAATAATAATTTCTCTTAATTTACCATTTGTTTGTGTATCTATTTCTTGACTTGAAAATATAAATTCATCAAATAAAATTTTTATCATCTCAAAAGAAATATTTTTCCCTTGATAATTATTTAAAAAAAAATAAACTTCTGATAATAAAACAAATAAAATAATTAAACTTAAATTATCATTATTTGTATCTTTTTCAATATCAATTTCATTTATTTTATATAATTTTATGAGAATTGAAAAGCAAAAAATTTTTAAAAATTTATTTATTAATTGATAAGTTTTTGATTCATTTTGTTTAGTTTTATCAGTAAAGTTTTTTGATATTAAAGCTCTTAAAATTAAAATAAATGTATAAAGTATTTGACAATAAGGTTTAATTGATATTTCTTTATCATTTTTTGTCAAATAAACATTCACAAAAAAAGAAACAAAATTTATTAATATTTCTGAAACAACATTATTTATTTTATCTAATATACTACTTAAAATTTGTTTTTCATATATTAAACTTTTTAATAAATGTTCTGAAGCTGAAATATCTTTATAAACTTTTTGTTGTTCTTCAATACTTAATTCTGTATTATTATCTAAGAAAATTGAAAAAAATTGAATAATTTTTTCTTTATAAAAAACAAGTATAAGATATATTTGATTTTCATCATTTGAATCTATAGATATTGATAAATCTTGATTTAATTTATATTCGTCATTTATTTTATAATCATTTAAAAAAATTAAATCTATATCATTTGAATTTGAATCAAATAAATTTTTTAATGAATTTAATTGTTGTATTACATTTTCAATTTTTCCTCTTTGAGTAAAATAATATAATAATGAATCAAATTTTGAATTTGTGATTAATTTATTTATTTGAAATAATATATATTTTTCATATTTAATATTTGAATTTGAAACAATTGGAATAAAATTTTGAATTGAATGATTTTTCTTATTATCATTAAATGGTAAATTTCTTCTTTTTTTCCCTTTTCTTTTTTCAAGTGGATAATTTCTATTAAAAATTGAATTAAAACTATCAACACTCATAGTATCACTTTTATCATCTGATAAATAAATTTTATCTGTATTTGAAATATTTGATGATATAGTTATTATACTTTTTGCTCTTTTTGAAGTTGAATAATTAAAATATTCATCAATTAAAATTTTTTTTTTTTTTAAATTTTGATTTTTTTTCTCCATAATAATTTTATCAATATTTTCTTTTTTAAATGAATTGCGTCTTTCTTTTCTTCTTTTTTCTCTTTCTTGTTGTTTTAATTCATAATTTAACTCTCTTCTCCAAAATTTTCTTTTTTTTCTTTGTAATAATTCTCTTCTTAATTTATCAGCTCTTTTTTCAATTTCTCTTTCAATTCCAATATTTTCATAATCATATGAATGATTATAAGAAATATTTTTTAAAATAGTTTTTCCTTTATTTCTTACTCTATGAATAATTTTTTTATTTTGATTATCATTTAAATTATTTTCTTTATCAGATAAACTTGTGATTGGTTTTTTATAAATTTTTTTTGTAAAATCGCTTGTATAACCATCAAATAATTGTTCATGTTGATAATATTCAAGATCATTATCAAAATTATATTCATATCTTTTTTCTTTTATTGGAGTATATTCTTTAGTTTCTGAAGTATTTGATTTTTTATTTCTTTTATGTGATTCAGATTCACTTTCTAAATCTTCTTCAAATTCTTTTCTTATTCTTTTATTTTTTAATAAATGTTTTTTTTTATTTTTAACTTTGTTTTTTTTTGGGGTTAAATTTTCATTTTCATTTTCTTTTTTATTTTCTTTTAAACAAATTCCACAATCATCTGCATCATCTTCATTTATTTTTTTATGTAATAAACCAACAATATCACTTTTAGTAAGTGAAAATAAAATACATTCACTATATTCTTTTATAAAATTTTGATATTCAATAAATTTATTTTTATCTAATTCAATTAAATATTTTTCAAATTCATCTTGTATTTTATTATATTTCTCAAGATTGTCTGCAAAAATTTTATATATTTTCTCATCATTAAATGAAGAAAAAGTACATTTTCTATCTTGAAAACAAGGATAAGAAATTGAAGGTTTTGCAAATTCCGATTTGATAATTTCTTCATATATAGTTATTCCATTTTTACATTCTAATTCAAGACTAATATATCCCCACATTCCATTTATTTCATTATCTTCATATTTATCTATTAAATTTAAAATTTTTTCCCTTTCATTTGTTTTGAAATCTTTTATTAAAAAACCATTTATTGGAAAATAAAATAAAAACATATTTGGATATTTTTCTCTGTTTGTAAAAGAAAAATAATGAAGTTGAGACCAAAGGGAAAAATCGTTAAAGTAATTTAATGTATCGTTAACCGCGTTTTCCATTTTTATAAATTATTATTATTTTTTTTTTATGTAATATATAAAAAATCAAGAATCTATTTTGCTTTTTTTTTTGATAAAAAAAATTTTGAAAAATTTTATAAGATAATTATTAAAATTACAATAAAAAAATTTTATAATTTTTTATATTTTTTTTTAAAATATATCTTTCTATTTATGAAAAAATAAAGTATAACAATTAATAATATTTATAAAATTAATTAATTTTTAATTTATTTTTTTATAAATAATGTTGGTAATTTTGTTAATCTTAATGTTTTAATTATTGTTTTTGGAGGTGATAAATATCTATTTTGATTATTATTATTGTACTTTTCTTTTATTGTTATATCTGTTTTATTTTTAGGCTTTTTTTTTAAATCAGAAGAACATGAAGAAAATTTTACTGATTTAAATGATTTTTTAGATTTAATTGCTAGAGTTTTTTTTTTTACAATATTTAAGATTGAAAATTGAAGTAGAATTTAATATTTTTTTTTTGAGTTTTTCTTTGGATATTTTTCCTTCATTTAAATAATTAAAATTATGTTTTTCAATTAAAAATTTTGAAATTATATCTTGAAGATAATTTACTTTTTTTATACTTCTTGCAATAGAATTTTGTTGTTTTTTTAATGTATTAAAATCACTTTCAATAACACTAATTCTATCTAAATGATTAGAAAAAATTATTAAATTTTCATATAATTTATGTTCCATATGATAAATAGCATCATTAATGGGAATTGAATAACTTCTTGAAACATGTAATTTATTTTTAAAATTCTTTGAATCACTTTTTATTTTCATACATATTATTATTTTTTCACAAAATAATTCTTTTTTATTGTAGATTTTTGTTAAATTATTTTTTGATTTTTTTATATTTCTTCTCATTAATAATAAATCTTTAATAACATTACCAGCTTTATGTTCAATATTTTCAGGAGAAAATATTTTTTTTAATTTAGAAAAAGCTTTTTGTTCATTTTCATTAAAATTGATATTTTCACTTATTATTGCAATTGAAAATCCAATTAATAGCATTCCAATTAAACAAACTATAAAAACAATAATTCTACCTAAATTAGTTCTTGGATATTTGTCACCATAAGAAACTCCTGTTATTGTTATAACTATCATCCATATATTATTCATTAAATTTTGTAAATCATTTAATCCTTTATTTCCTACAATACCTTTTTTTATATCAAATCCTAAATTTTCTGAATTTCTAACTAAAAAACTAAAAATTATTACTACTATAAATACACAAGCAATTCCTATTTTAATTGGACTCAATATAATTTCTGATTTTATTGTAAAAAAAAAGCCAGATGCAATTTTATGTGTTTGACATATTGTTTTACTTATTTTTGAATTAAATTTACTTAGCATAAAATACATTCTTCCAATATTATATAATTTAAAAAAAGTAAATGGAAGCATTAAACTATTTAAAGAATATATATACCTTATTGACAATTGAGAAACACAAATAATTTTATTTACATATGGTGGAATACATATTAAACAAATTATACATTCAAATAGCAATTTTTTCCAATTTCCAGTTGAAAATAATCCATCATATTCTGAAAATTTTTTATCTAGTTTATATAAATAAATCTGAATTTTATACTTTCTAAAAAGTATAAAACAACATATAGAAGAAGATATTAGACTAATATATCTAAATATATTTTCAGTTGTGGAAATTTTTCTTTTTTCAATATATTGTTGGGAATATTCCAAAATTTTAAATTCTTCATTAGTTAAATCAATTAATGATATATTAAATGAATTTTTTAAATATGTCCTAGTATTTTTAATATACAATTCATTATCTAATATTGAAAAAATAACTGAAATAAGTGAAAAAAATGCTAATAAAATATATAATAATTCTCTAAATTTAGTATTTTTTCCATAAATTGTTTTATCATTTATTACTATACTTTTAAGAGATTGAAGAAATGTTAAAGTATTATTTCTTATTAATAATAAAGATGATGATTTTCTTTTTCTTTTACCAGCAGTTTCAAAATTTGTACCTTTTTTTTCTACATCACTATAAATATAATTATTATTTTGTGTAAAATCTTTAAAAGAAATATTACTATCTAATTCTTTTTTATTATGAATATTTAAAAGGGCATTTATTTGTTCAAAAGGATCTATTTTATTATTTGAATTATGATGACCTGATGAAGTTTTTGTCCCTATTCTATCACCGTTACTCTTAAATTGAATACTAGTATCTTTTTGAATAAATTGTTCTTGAGATGAATTAATATTTGGGAATAAATAATGAGCATTTTTATTCATTATTAAAATTCAAATTAAATAAATGATTAAAAATACAAATAAAAGATTATCATGTGTTATAAAACAAAAATTATTTTCAAAAAAATAAAAATTATTATAATTCATTTAACCTAGAAAAGACTCAAATATATTTAATAATAAGTAGATGAAAAATAATATTTATTAAATAATTTAAATAAGTTTTTCATCCATTATCTTACTATTAAACATATAAAATACAATTATTATCATTAATAAATTGTATTTTTTAGAATAATTAAATTAAAGAAAAAGTTTTTATTATTAGTTTTTTCATAAGAAAAAAATTCAAAAAAATTTTAATTTTATTTTTTATTTTATTTAGCTTAATTACTTTTTGAAATTATAAGTACTTCAAAATTATAAAAAAATATATTTAAAAAATTACTTAAAGAAATATTTAAAAAGACACATACAATGATAAATGTTGGAAATTTAATCAATAATAATCATCAATCATCAAATAACATTGAAAATCAAAGAAACAAATTTTTAAATAATAAAATTAAAAATGAAAATATTACAAAATATGAAACCAAATATTTAAATAATATTTCAGTTAATACTCAAAATAAAGATTATAATAATATATCTTTACCAATTATTAAAAATAATAATATAGAATCTAATAATAAAAATTATGAAAATGCGAAAAATGAAATTACTCTTAATAATAATAATTTTTTTTATAAAAAAGGGTTAATTATGAATGAAATTAAACAAGAAAAAGAAAATGAAATAGATAATACCAAAGAAAATGAAAAATATAATAAAATAATAGAAAATAATGTTAAAAATACTAATTTAATTAATATAGACAACAATATAAATAACACTAATTCTCCTTCCAAAACTGAAATAAATAATGAATTACAAACAAAATTCTTATTATTTTTATCAGAAATTAAAAAAAGTAGTTTTTCAAAACCATTTAAAAAACCTCCTTTAGAATTAATACATGATAAAAATTTAAAAAATAAATATAAAGAAACAATAGAAAAACCAATTGATTTAAATATAGTTTCAAAAAAATTAAAAAATAATGAATATCAAAATGTGAAATCGTTTATTGATGATGTGTTTTTAATATTTAATAATGCGATGTTATTTAACAAAGAAAATTCTAAAATATATAAATATGCAAAAAGTTTAAAAATAAAATCTCAATTAAAATTTGAAGATATGAAATTTTTACCTATAAGTGGACTAGTAAGAAATTTAAAAATAAATCAAAAAAAATCAAAAAATAAAACAAAAGGAATAATACAACAAAATGTTTTTAATCAATATAATAATAATGAAGATAATAATTATAATAAAATGAATTATAATAATAAAGAAAATAATAATAATAAAAAAGGAAAATTGAAATTGTTAAATAAAAAAAAATTAAGATACAAAATTAATTTTGAAAGGCATATTTCAAGTCAAAATTTAAGAAAAAATGACAAAATTAAAAATAACCAAAATAGAAAAAAATTCAATAGAGAAAAACAATTAAATATACAAAATAAAAACAATAATAAAAAAAAAGTCTCAAAAGAAAACAAAGGAACAAATACAATTGTAGAAAACCAATTTTCACAAAATATTTTATCTCATGAAAATGAAAAAATAATAATAAGTAAAAAAATTAGTGAATTATCTGATAATGAAATAATAGATGTATTAACCTATTTAACTCATACTTGTAATGTTCTAACAAATATAAATGAAAAATTAAAAGACTGCATTATTATTGATTTTGATAAATTTTCTGATGAAAATTATAAAAGTTTAATAAAATATCTTGAAGATATAGAAGAAAAAAGAAATTTATTAAGTAAAAATAATTCTGAAGATAATTTTAATATAAGTGAATATTTTGAACCTTAAATAATTGATTTGTATAATTATAAATTAAATATTACAATATTATTAATCTTTTCTATTTAATATAATAAGGTTGAAATTAAAAATTTAATTAAATAATTTTTTTGATTAATTTGTTTTTGTCTTTATGATTATTTAATTCAATTAAAAAAATGTATTTAAGTGAAAGAAAAAATTTAAAATTTGAAAATCTTCTTTCATCACCAATTTATAAAATATATAATAAAAGAAAAATGACACAAGATGATCAAACTACTGTAGCAAGTGAACATTCTATACAAAATAAAAAACATATTTTACCAAATAAATCAATTCCAATATTAAAAATTCAACCTTCTTTAAATTCTTTATTATCAAAAATTAATGAAAATAATTCTAAATCAAAACTTACTATTAATATAAATTCTAATAATAATTTATTACCTGGAATTACAAATATTGAAAGTTATGAAAGTATAAAAGTTAATGAAACAACAAATAAAAGTAGAAATAGAAAAGCTTTTAATAGTTTTAACAGTAGTAATTTTAAAAGTACTGATACTATATATAATAATAATAAATTAACTCTTTATCAATCTAAAATACAAAAATTATTGAAAAGACATAAAATAAATCCTGACAAAGAACCAAAAAAATTACCATTAAATACTCATTTCTTAATTAAAGATACTGATATTATTAGAAAAAAATATTATTTTGGTTTCATTAATGGTGAAAAAAATAGTAATACTTTAAATAATAATAATAATAATAATGATAATAATAATGAGGGAAATCAAGGATCTTTTGAAAAAATTTCAATTAAAACTAGTTCATCAGTACCTAGAATGAAGATTAAACCATTATTAAATAAAAATGGTAAAATTAAATTTGATATAGATAAATTACTTACTAAAAGATTTAAAAGTCCAATTGAAAGAAATTCTTCAAATAATAAAATTGTTAAAAAAAAAATAAAATTAAAACCTCTTAATTTTAAACTAATTAATAATACAAAAAAAGAAAAATTTCATTTAGATAAAGTATTATCAGAGGGGAATATTTTTAAGAGAGTAATAACAAATAATCCAAAATTAAAAAATATTAATTTATCAAAATATAATAATTTAAATACAATTAATAAAGAAAACGAAGAGAAAAAAATAATAAAAAATAAAGATAAAAAATTAACATTTGGTTCACATTCAATATTAAAACATGATAATGATTTAAATAATAAAACTTTGCAAAAATATCATAAAACTGTAAAATTTAAAGAAAAATCTTTTAAAAACATTAGTCCTTTTTTTGAAAAGTTAAATGAAAAAGATATATTAAATGAAAAAAAACATGATAAAAGAAAAAATACTGAAAAAAAAAATACAATTGCAAATACAAATTTAAATGATAGTTTATTATTTGATGAGGAAGATTTTATTCCTGAATATGAAGATAGTAGTTTTTCAGATTCAGAAGATGAAAGAAAAATGAAAAAAAGTTTAAAAGAAAAAAAAAAATATAGAATAAGAACAAGTTCTACAACTCTAAATTTATCTAAACAAATAATTAAATCTTATGAATTTATTAATATTTCTTCTCAAAATAAGAAATTTTTAGTTAAATTATATCCAGAGAGTATAGTAATAAAAAAGATTTTAGCAACTAATTATTCTCATATTTTAAATGAATCAAAAAATTTTATAGCAAATAAAATTCGATTAAAAGAAAATAATTATATAAAAAAAATTAATTATTCAGAAAGAAATTTTTTATCTGATATTAATAAAAATGATAATGATTTATTTATTGATAATGAATTATCAAAAATTGAAAAATTATCATATTATCAATATATAAATAATGGATTAGGAAATGTAATAGCTTTTCATTTAATGAAGAAATATATTCCTGTTACTCCTCAAATTATTGAAAAAATTATTTCTGGAAAACAAAATGAAAAATGTAAAAGTGAAGGAAATAGTTTTAATTTAAATTTTAATTTTAGTGCACTTTATAAATATGAAAGTAGGAAAAGTGTTATTGATATTAAAGATTTAAAAATTTATGAATTAATG
>JAEEGL014871048.1_pt1 | contig 16754 bp, 9 predicted proteins | sample 9134231 | NCBI WGS metagenome assembly JAEEGL01 (sample SAMN16246548, study PRJNA631951) | gut metagenome | biome: gut microbiome; feature: rumen; material: fiber-attached | host: Bos | place: Iran: Karaj | collected 2018-10
CAAGAGATAAAAATTTGTTTGCACACTGGAAATTTGGAATATCACCAGCGGCATGATAATTGGGAGCCGGATGATGGGAGACTATCACGTCCGGTTCTGAGAGAGGCTTGAGGGGAAGTTCCTCTTGCCTACTTACTTAATAGTTCAAAACTGTAATCCTAGAATCAAAATTATTGCTCTTGCCCAAACTTACTTTGCTATACAAACAAGAAAACAAGAGCTGTTAGAGAAAGACTATAATTTATTATCTGAAGATGAAAAAAGATTATATCAAAGAAGTTTAACTAAAAAAGGTAATGAATCTTTAAATATTACAGCAAGGAATGTTGGAGTTAAAGATTTTGGAAGATTTCATAATAGTGGTTATAAAGGACTTTATAATGGAGAAACAGCTAACGATATCGCTAAAAGAAAGAACCTAAGATATAGAGAAGATATCTTAGATAATATGTGTAGTGATGAATTGATAGCTAATTTATTTAGAATATCTTTAACTGATCAAAAAATAAAGAATGAAAAAATCAATAATGATAAAGATGCTAATGATGCACATTATTCTGTTGGTAGTGATATCAGAGAAATAATCAAAAAACAAGGAGGTACTTTACCTGAAGATTATCCAACGCCTGAAAAGAGTTTGAAAGAAATTGAGAAAGAGAATAAGTATTTATTAGATAGCAAATAATTAATTGACTTTTTATTATTAACATATATAATATTGCTTACTTAAGGGAGAAACATGATGAAAAGATTAAATGTAGATGAGTTAATTATTGAAGTAACTAGATTTTGTAATTTGGATTGTGCTCATTGTTTTAGGGGAGAAGCTACTACTGAATATATGGACCCTAATACAATTTGTAATATATTTGAAAATATTGGATCAATAAAGAAGTTAGTTATTTCTGGTGGAGAACCATTACTAGCTTTAAGACAATTAAGAGTAATAGCTAATTGTATTAATTATTATGATGTTAATGTAGATAATATACTTATTATTTCTAATGGTACTATATTAAATGAAAGAACTATTAATTCTTTAAACGAATTAAAATCTTTATGTAATAATTTTAAAATAGTTATTTCTAATGATAAGTTCCATCAAATGTCTATAGAAAGACTTGGATTAACTGATAAGAGAAAAGCAAACTTTGAAATACTAAAAGACTTATATAATTCTGAATTCTATCAATCACCTGAAGATAATAAAGATACTATCTTTTGTGATGCTGGTAGAGCACGTAATATAACTACTGAGGAACTTGAAAAAGTTAATAAGTGGGGCAGTGTTGAGACTTACTACAGTATTATTAATCCTGATTTTAAGTATTGGGATGAAGTTGGAGCCTTCACAAGATTTGCTCACACAGTTGATGATGCACACATCAAAGGTGTTGTGGATATAGATGTAGATGGCTATTTAGTTAATATGTATGTATCTTATAATGAAGTTAAAGATTATCATAATGAGTATGTAAATATTAATGAAGTTGGTCTATTAAATTCTATTAAGAATTTTAGTCCTTACTTTAATCAAGTACATGAGAATTATAAAAGACTAAATAAAAGTAAAACTAATTCTAGAATGAATTAGTTTTTTTAAATGTTAAAAAATGATATAATGTATTTATTATGAAGATAGATAAGAGAAGATTAATAATTATATGTTTAATGGTTTTAATAGTTACTGTAACTTTTATAGTTAAGGTTTCTTTTGCATCTAGTGATATATTAACTTCAAGTAGTTATACAATTAAAAATCAAGTAATATATGCAACTCCGACTGCAAGTAATTTCATGTGTGATGAGTTATTTAGAAATCTTGAATCTATAGATAAAATGGAAGTATATAATACAAATAACGTTAAGATAGAAAAGAGCGAGGCAGTAAAGACTGGTTATAAACTTAAAACAAGTAATACTACTTTTGATATTATTGTTTTAGGTGATGTTACTGGAGATGGAAATATTAATTTAAGTGATGTTTCTAAGTTATATAATGCTTATAAAAAGAATACTAGTTTACAAGGTGATTATTTAAAAGCTGGTTTACTTACTAATAGTTCAAACGTAATATTATCTGACGTAGCTAAATTATATAATTATTATAAAGGAAATAGTCCTTTTACTTATTACAGTGATAAAGATATAGCTAATGTTAAAGATTATATTAATCAAGCAATTAATTATAAAAATAGTCATCCTGGTTCTAATAAGATTGGTGCAAATATAGCAAGTGACCTTAATATTAGTAATAGAGATGAAAGTGATCAAATAGTAGTTACTAGTGATGGTAAAGTAGAAGCTAACTTTTTAAGAAATAATATCTGTTATAAGAAGAATGCCAATAGTGAAGATATAGAAATAGTAGAAGGGAAATTGTGTAGAGGTACAATAATAAGTTATCCGTCTAATAGTGGTCAATTACATATAAATGGAAGTAAAGTTTATGATAAGAATAATCATGAAGTATGGTTACATGGTGCAACAATACCTACGGTTAATAGTTTAACAAATGAGAACCCTTCGAAAGATGGAATAACAAATATAAACTCTTTACATACACTTCGTAATTGGGGTGCTAACATAGTTCGTTTATTTGCTGCAGCTGATAATCATTATTCACCAGCGTTTATTGGAAATGAAGATGCCTTTGTTAATCAATACAAGAAAATAATTGATATGGCAATTCAAAATGACCTTTATGTTATTGTTAACTGGGATGGAGCTAGAAATAACGGTGCATCATTTACTAATGAGGCAGTTGATTTCTTTACTAGAATAGCTTCTTCATATCCTAATGATCCACATATTGTTTATGAGATTTGGAATGAACCAGAGGATACCTGGGTTAATACTTGGGAGGATGTACATAATCATGCTAATGCAGTTATTCCTGCGATTAGAAATATTAGTCCTAATGCTTTAGTTTTAGTTGGTACTCCTGGTTGGGATTATCATGCACTTAATACTCATGGACATGAAGTTCAATTTGATAACATTATGTATGTATTCCATATGTATATGAATTCTTGTAGAGGTAGTATTATTGAAAAACTTATTTCTGAAAGGGAAGCTGGAGTTCCTATCATAGTTACTGAATGGGGTCCAATGTCTATTGAAAGAAATACAAGACTTGTTTATGATGAATTAGCTGAAGCTTCTGCGAAAGCATTCTATAAACATAAGATAAGTAATTTACTATTTACATTTGGAACAAGTAATGATTATGATGATCCATATGGTAATAAGTATGGAATTGTATTAAATGGTAAATGGGAAGATGATTTACCAAATAGAATACTTAAGATAAATGGAGTATTCATGAAGAGTGCTTTAAGTAATAATTATAATGACTTTAAAACTAATTTATTAAGAGATAATAATACTTCCGCTGGAAGAGATTATAGAAGTAGTGAATGGAAAGACAAAATTGTTTCTATTGAATTTAAGACCACTTTAGACGTTCCTACGAATGCAGTTACAACTTGGGATTTATCTTTAGTTCAAGATGAAAGTATCATGGGATATTTACTTCCTACGAATACAACTGATAGATATAAACTTGTTATAAGTGCAAATGGACCTATCAATGCTCCAAGTAATTCTGATTATTTATTCGCAGGATTAACTAATCTTGAGAACATTAACTTTAATGGATTTACTACAAAATATGTTGATAAATTAAATCATATGTTTGAAGGTGATGCTAAAATAGTTTCTCTAGATTTATCTGGATTTGATTCAAACCTTTTCCATGAATTCTGGGGTATGTTTGGTAATTGCAAGAATCTTAAGAATTTAAATATGGATAATTGGGTAGTTAATAAAGTTAATAGTATTGGTGATATGTTCTATGAATGTAATAGCCTTGAGAATATAGATTTGAGTCATTGGACTTTAGGTAATGCTCAAAGCTTTAATGGTTTGTTCTATCATTGTACAAGTTTAAAGACTGTTAATATTTCTTCTTGGGCACCTTCAAGTATTACTACGGTAGCTAATATGTTTAGAGGATGTTCCAGTCTTGAACATGTTGATATGAGAAATATGATTGGTAATGAATCTACAGTTCTAACTGATGCTTTGAGAGGTGTTAAGGACGGATGTACCTTTGTAGTTAATAATCAAGCAATTGCTTTAGGCCTTTCATCTACAACTGATAGTACAATTAACTTCCAATATAATTAAGTGGTTTATACCACTTTTTTATTTGTGTTATAATACATTTAATATTTATTTAATAAATATTTATATAATTTTATTAGAGGTGTTCTTATGAGAATATTAATAGTAGAAGATGAATATAAATTAGCTGAAATGGTTAGCGATAGACTAAGAAAAGAAAAGTATACTGTAGATGTATCTAATGATGGTGAAGATGGTTTATTTAAAGCATTAGATGGTATATATGATCTTATTATCTTAGATATCATGTTACCTAAAGTAAATGGTATAGATATACTTAAAGAAGTTAGAAGTAATAATATAGATTCTAAAGTAATAATGTTAACTGCTAAAGGAGAGTTAGATGATAAACTCTTAGGTTTTAATAATGGTGCTAATGATTATATTTCTAAACCATTTCATATAGATGAGTTAATTGCTAGAGTTAATGTTCAATTAAGAAATAATAGTAAAGATAAGAAAGAGATTACTTATGGTGATTTAATATTAGATATAGATAAATCTATTATTATTAATAAAGACACTAAAGATAGTGTAAGCATTATTAATAAAGAATTTCAATTACTTGAATATTTTATGAGAAATCCAGAACAAGTATTATCTAAAGAAATGATTTATGATAAAGTCTGGGGAATGGATAATGAATCTTTCTCTAATAATTTAGAAGCTTATCTTTCTTTTATAAGAAGAAAATTAAAATTAATTGATTCTAAAGTTAATATTAAATCATTAAGAAATCTTGGATATAAGATGGTGATTAAAGATGAAGAATCTAAATAAAAAAGTATTCTTTGTATTAGTATTAATATTTTCCTTTTTTCTTCTTCTTGGTATAGTTCTTTTTAATAATCAAATATATCAAAGGGATTATGAGGATATTAAAAATAATTTAAATAGTATAGATATTAATAGAATTCAAGATTTAGATAATCTTAAGTTTTTGGATTATGATATTTATACAGTTATATTTAATAATAATGAAATAATTAAAATAGTTAATCATTATTATAATTCTACAGAATTTAATATAGATAAAGCTATTAATAATATTCTTAATAATAAAAGAATGAATAATAATTTATATTTTAATAATTATGTATATAAATACATTAATAATAATATCTTAGTTATTATTAATACTACAGATATTAGTAATAAACTTAAGAGTATTTTATTTATATCTATGATTCTATTTGTTTTATTCTTTATGTTAATTATATTAATCTCTTATTTACTTACTGAGTGGATTACTAAACCTGCAAGAAGTGCTTTCCAAAAACAAAAAGAGTTTATTGCAGATGCTTCCCATGAATTAAAGACTCCACTTGCAGTTATTATGGCTTCTAGTGATTCTTTAAAGGTTAATAAAGAAAATACCAAATATTTAGAGAATATTAAGTTTGAAACTGAAAGAATGAATAAGCTTATAAGTAGTTTACTTGAGTTATCTAAACTTGAAAATGCTAAAGAGTTAGAAATGAAAGATGAGAACTTAAGTAAGATCGTTGAAAGAATAGCTCTTACATTCGAAGCAATTGCTTTTGAAAACAATATAACTATAGAAACTGATATTGAATCTAATATTACATTTAAATGTAATAAAGATGAAATAGAAAAAGTTATATCTATACTTATAGATAATGCTATTAAACATTCTAATAAGAATACTAATATTGATATAATACTTACTAAAGTAAGAAATAATATAGTTATTAAAGTTATTAATGAAGGTGATGGAATAAAACCTGGTGAAGAAGAATTAATCTTTGAAAGATTCTATAGATCAGATAAATCTAGAAATAGAGATTCTAATAGATATGGTTTAGGACTTGCTATTGCTAAGCAAATTGTACACCTACATAAAGGTACTATAAAAGCTACTTCTAAAGAATCAAAAACAACTTTTGAAATAATTTTTAAATAAAAAGGAACATTTAATGTTCCTTTAATTTTTGGTTGATATATTTAATTTGTAAGAAATGAAGGTGATAATTAATAGATAAAAACATAAACAAAAATATAATTAAATTTTATATATAAAATCTCTATATTTTGCTTAACATATAATCGAATGAAAGGTAAGGTGATTAGTTAAACCTAAACTTAAACTCAATACTTAATAATAAATTTTTTCCTTTTTTATTAGACACATAACATATATAAAAGAACAAATATTTATTTATTTGTTCTTTTTAATATTTTATTAATATTGTTTATATAACCTATAGGCAATAACAAGACTTTTAGGGGGTTGGTTAATAATCATTTATAATTAATCAATATATTTATTCATTAAAAATATAATAAATGATATAATAATAGTATTATGAGAATAGAGAAGAAATTTACAATTATTGGATTAAGCATCATAGTTATTATAATTTCAATGATAATTGGAATATCTTTTGCGTTACCAGAAGATATAACTTCTTCTGAATATATTATTAAAAATAATACTATTTATGCAGTACCTACGACTTATAATTTTAGAGTAGAAGAACTTGTTTCTAAAATAAATGCTGAAGAAGATATTACTGTTTATAATAAAACTAACGAAGAATTAAATTATGGTGATAAAGTCATTAGTGGTTCAACATTAGTTAGTAATAATAGTACTTATAATATTGTAGTTTTAGGTGATGTATTAAATGATGGTACTATTAATTTAGGTGATATCTCAAAACTTTATAATGCTTATAAAGGAAAGGTTTCTTTAAGTGATATTGAATCATTATCGGGAGATATAACTAAAGATAATACTATTAATCTTGCTGATGTCTCAAAACTTTATAATTACTTTAAAGGGAAAAGTGCATTTAGTTATTATAATCAAGACATGATAGATGTCGATAATATAATTAATAAAGCTTATAGTTATTATAATCAAAATATTTATTCTTCTAAGTTGGGTAAAAATGTAAGTAATGAATTAGATGTTAATAATGCTAATGATCAAATATTAATAACAAAAGATGGTGAAGTAGAGCTAGCTATAAGAAAAAGTAATAAGTGTTATAGAAAAAGCGCTTTAAGTGATTATGTAGATGTTGTTGATGAAGAATATTGCGATGCTGATATAACTAAATTTGCATCAAATAATGGTAGATTACATGTAAGTGGATCTAAGTTAATGAATGAATATAATGAAGAATTTAGATTAGTTGGAGCTTCAGGAAGTGGCAGTACATCTCTTATGAAGAGTACTGAACATTCTAAGACTGCATTTGCTACTTTAAAAAAATGGGGTGCAAATATAATTAGAATATGGATTATTGGTAAACCTAGTTATCCAGGTGATTTTTACTTTATTGGTAATGAAGATGAATACATGAAAACTGTTTACGAGGCTATTGATAATGCAATTGCAAATGATTTATATGTTGATTTAGTTTGGGGTCCTGGAGATGAAAATGACAATCCATTAACTAGCAATGCTATTGATGCTTTTGCCAGAGTTGCAACTAAATATCCTAACGATTGTCATATATTGTATGAACTATGGAATGAACCACATGGTGATACAACTTGGAGCAATATTATAGAATTTTCTAATCAAGTTATTCCTGCAATTAGGAGTATTTCTCCTGATAGTATTATTATATCTGGTACAACTAATTATGATAAAAATGTTTCTGAAGTTATTAATGATAAATTAAATTATAATAATATAATGTATGCATTTCATATGTATATGAGTTCTATGACTAATGTTAATATTAATTATTTAAAAAATGCAGTTAATGCTAATATTCCTATTTTTGTTACTGAATGGGCGGGAACTGATGCATCTTCAAGCTCTGTAGGTAGTTATTTAAATGATGCTCATGCATATTCATTTTTGAGATACCTAAATTACAATAATATTAGTCATATTGGTTTTTGTTTTCATTCAACTGATTGGGTTTATGGTTTTATTGGAAAAGGTAATTGGGATGAAACTTTACCGGATAGTGTACTTAAGAAAAATGGAGTATTTTTTAAAAATGTATTTTTAGGAAAATATGAAACCGATAAATATTTAATGACTGAAGTTCAAGATGATAGTTATTATAAATCTAGTGAATATAAGGATAAGATTAAAACAGTCTCGTTTAAGAATCAAATTGATATTCCACTTGATGCTTTAATTAGTTGGGATTTATCTGCAACTGGAGATAACACAGTAATTGGATATTTAACTCCATCTCTTATTGATGATAATATGTACGATTTAACTATTTCAGCTAATGGATATGTAAATCTTCCTAAGAACTCTGGTTCTTTATTTAAGGGATTAATAAATGTTGAATCTTATGATTTTACAAATGTTAAAACTGATCTTGTTACAAATTTATCATATGCATTCTTAAATAATAAAAAAATTAAAACAATTGATTTATCAAATTTTGATGCATCAAGAATTACATTTATGTATTCTACGTTTGGTAATGATGAAGAGTTAGAATCAATCAATTTTAAGAATTGGAATCCTAAAGTAGAGGGAATGACTTTTATATTCTCAGGTTGTAAGAAACTTAAAACTTTAGATTTGTCAGGATTTAATGTTGAGCATGTTTCTAACTTTTCTGGAATATTCTTAAATGCTAATAGTTTAACTGACTTAAATATATCTACATGGAAGCCTATGAATGTTACTAATTTAAATAATTCATTTGCGGGTTTAACTAATGTTACTGAAATTGATTTATCAGGATTTACTAAATTTAGTGAAGATGTAAATATTGAAGGAATATTTGAAGATATTAATTCAAATGCATTAATTAAAACTGGTAATGAAGAATTCAAGAATAGATTAATATCGGTGTATCCAAATTATATATTTCAATAAGGAGTGAGACTCACTCCTTTTTTATATTTTTAATTAATGATATAATAAATATTATGAAGATAGAAAAGAAATTTACAATTATTGGATTAAGCATCATAGTTATTATATTTTCAATGATAATTGGAATTTCTTTTGCGTTACCAGAAGATATAATTTCATCTGAATATATTATTAAAAATAATACTATTTATGCAGTACCAACTACATACAATTTTAGAGTAGAAGAGTTACTTTCTAAAATAAATAGTAGCAATGAATTAAGTGTATATAATACTAATAATGAATTACTTGTAAATGGAAATAAAGTTAGTAATGGTTATACATTAAAGTCTGGAGATAGTACTTATAATATTGTAGTACTAGGTGATGTTACTGATGATGGTACTATTAATCTTGGAGATGTATCTAAACTGTATAATGCTTATATTGGTAAAACTAATTTAAATAGTAATGGAATAAAATCTGGAGATACAACTAATGATCAAAAAATTGATTTAGGAGATGTATCTAAACTTTATAATTATTTTAAAGGCAATTCACCATTTAGTTATTTTGATGATAATATGATTGATGTTGATAACTTAGTTGATAAAGCTAACTCTTATTATGAAAGTAATACTAATTCTAATTTACTTGGAACTAATTTAATTAATGAATTACAAATAGATAATAATTTCAATGATCAAGTAGTTATAACAAGAAATGGTGAAGTTGAAATGGCTATTAAAAAACAAGATAAGTGTTATAGAAAAAGTGCTTTAAATGATTATATTAATGTTGTTGATGAAGAATATTGTAATGTAGATGTAACTAAATTTGCATCTAATAATGGAAGACTTCATGTAGAAGGATCTAAATTAATGAATTCAAAAGGTGAAGAATTTAGACTTATGGGTACATCTAATGCAATATCACCCAATTCATCTTACTCATCTTGTTTAAGACAAGCAGATAAAATGTATTCTAAAAAATCTATGAGTGTGTTAAATAACTGGGGAGCTAATGGATTTAGAATGTTTGTAGGTAAATCTTTTTGGGATACTGAAGCTGAAGAATATAGCCTTAGATTAGTTGATTTATATAATGCTATAGATAATATAATTGCAAATGATTTATATGTTATATTAAACTGGAATTCTGCTTCTGATGATCCTGATATTTCAAGAACAGCTGCCGCTAAAAAAACATTTAGTGATATAGTAAATCATTATGGTAATGATTATCATATAATTTATGAAATATGGAATGAACCATATGCAACAACTTGGGAACCAATAAAGAATCACGCTGATGAATTAATTCCTATGATTAGAGCTAAAGCACCAGATTCATTAATTTTAGTTGGTACACCAAGCTTAGACAGTAGACCTGACTTAGTAATCGGAAATGAATTAAGTTATAAAAACATTATGTATACTCATCATACTTATTCAGGATCAGTTAATAGTGAGAGATTAGGTTACTTACAAAAAGCAATAGATGCTGGACTTCCTATGTTTGAATCAGAATGTTCTGGAGCTCCAGCTGAAATGATAAGAGAAGATTATTATAATCCAGCTCAATCTCGTGCATTAATAACAATGCTAAATAAATATAATATTAGTTATATGTATTTCTGCTGGGAAACAGGATATTGGGCTTATAACTTTATAAGTATTTATAAATATAAAACTTGGGATGAAAATGTTCCTGATAGTCAGTTAAATCAAGTAGCATTCCAATTTAAAAGATGGTTAAAAGGCGATTATTCAACTGAATCATATTTAATGACTGAAAATACACAAGAAGATGGTGTATATTATAAAGATAATAAATATAGAGAAAAAATAGTAAGTGTTACATTTAATAATAAATTAGATGTACCAAAAAATACAGTTGCTAAATGGGATTTATCATTTAATCAAGATAATTCAGTTATAGGATATTTAGTAAATTCTAGTGAAGAAGGAATGTATGATTTAGTTATTGCTGCAAATGGATATATTAACTTATCTAAATATCCAAGAAAGATGTTTAAAGGATTATCTAAGGTAAAATCATATGATTTAAGATATGTTAAAACAGAAATGGCTGATAACTTTTCATCTATGTTTGAAGGTAACTCATCATTAGAATCAATAGATTTATCAACATTTGATGCTAGTAGGGTAAGATTTATGACAGGTATGTTTTATAGATGTACTAGTTTAAAAACAGTTAAGTTTACTAATTGGAGTGCTCCAAAACTCTTAAATATTGGAAATATGTTTGGTTCATGTAATAGTTTAACATCTCTTGATTTATCAATGTTTGATGTTTCAAAAGTATATGATTTTAGAAATATATTTAATGGTGATAAAAATCTAACTAACTTAAATATATCAACATGGAAACCAAACAATGTTAAATACATAGATACAATGTTTAGTGAAGTTGAAAATTTAAGTACTATAGATTTATCAGGATTTACAACATTTGAAGAAGGTTATACCTATGAAAATGTATTTAAAAACGTTCCATCAACAACAACAATTAAAACGGGTAATTCAAGTTTTAAAACTACAATGCAAACAACATATCCGAGTTTAAATTTCGAATAAAAAGAGTAGATTTAATCTACTCTTTTGTTATAATTGAAGAGTAGTAAAAAAATAAAGACTTCATGTAGAAGGATCTAAATTAATGAGTAATTAAAACAAGTGATGATGAGTTTAAGAATAAATTAATTAGTATGTATTCTAATCTTACTATTTAATAAAACGCTTAATTTTAAGTGTTTTTTTAATATATAAATTATGATATTATATATAGTAGAGATGAGACTATGAAGAGATTAAAACATGAAGTGATTTATATATTCTTAATTTTATTTTTTGTAATAACAATAGTTATTAAGTTTTCTTTTTCTAGTAGTGATTCAATACTTTCATCTAGTGAATATGAAATAAAGAATAATACTATATATGCAGTACCTACTACATACAATTTTAGAGTAGGAGAACTTTTAGAAAAGATAAATAGTGATACTGATTTAAAAGTATATAATACTAATAATCAAGAACTTAAAGCTGGTGATTCTGCTATTAGCGGATACACTTTAAAAGCTGATAATACTAGTTATAATATTATTGTTTTAGGTGATATTACAAGTGATGGAACTATTAATCTTGGAGATGTATCTAAGCTTTATAATGCTTATAAAGGGAAAAGTACTTTAAATGGTAATGAAAAAAAGTCTGGAGATACAACTCAAGATGATAATATAAGCTTAGGAGATGTATCTAGACTTTATAATTATTATAAAGGTAAAAGAGCATTTAGTTATTTTGAAAAAAATATTATTGATATAGACAATATGGTTGATCAAGCTAATACTTATTATGAAAGTAATACTACATCTAATTTACTTGGAAGTAATTTAATAGATAAATTTGATATAAATCATACTAATACTGATAGAGCAATTTTAACTAAAGATGGTAAAGTTGAAGTTGCTATGGAAAGAGATAATAAATGTTATAGAAAAAATGCTTTAAGTAATTATGTAGAAAAAATAGATAAAGAATATTGTGATGTTAATAATTTAACTGCTTTTCCATCTAATTCAGGAAGACTTCATGTTGATGGTTCAAAATTAATGAATGAACGTAATGAAGAAGTAGTATTAAATGGTGTATCAGTTGAATATGATCTTCTTAAACTAGAAAATATATTTAATGATAATCATTTAGGAATTGCTCGTAATTGGGGAACTAATGTATTTAGAATATTTGTAGATAATGGTTTATATCAAGGTAATTTTATAGATAATAAAGATGAATATACTGAAAAGATAATAGAGACTATTGATAAAGTTATTGAAAATGATATGTATGTTATTCTAAATTGGAATCCTGGTCCTCATACATCTAAAGAAGAACATGCAATTGATTTATTTACTAGAATTACTAGTCACTTTAAAAATAATCCATATATTATTTATGAAATATGGAATGAAGCATATGGTTCTGAAGTAAATTGGGAAGTGATGAAGAGTTATGCTAATACTATAATTCCTATTATAAGAAGTAATGCTCCTGATTCTATTATCTTAGTATGTACTCCGAATGGACTTGATATTTTTAATACTATTAATAGTGATCCATTAAACTATAATAACTTGATGTATGTATTACATAACTATACTGAAGGAATGACTGATACTTCATATGAAAAAGCAAGAAGTGCAATGAAACTTGGAATTCCTATATTTGTAACTGAATGGGCAGCTACTTCATCAAGTTCTAAGACAGATCCTTATTATTGGAATGAAGCTTATGGTACATCTTTTGCTAAATTTTTAATAAATCATAATTTGAGTTTTACTTATTATGCTTTTCAACCAATGCAATGGTGCTTCGGTTTAACTGCACCTGATGGATGGACTAAAGATTTAGAAGATGAAACATTAAAACCTAGTGGCAGATTCTATAAAAAAGTATTACAAAGAAAATTTGAAACTGAGTATTCTGTAATGACTAATTTAAATAAAAACGTAGATAAATTTAGAGATCCTGAATATAGAGAAAAAATAGTTTCAATTACTTTTAAAGATACAATTAATATTCCGAGTAATGTAGTAGTTAAGTGGGATATGTCAATGATTCAAGATAATTCAGTAATCGGATACTTAACTCCAGCAAGTGAATCAGGAATGTATGATTTAGTTATATGTGCTAATGGTAAGATTGAAGCTCCTGTTTCAATGAGTGATTTTTTTGCAGGTATGAAAAACGTTAAAACAATTGATTTAAGAAATTTATATACTGATAATGTAATTCATATGAATGGAATGTTCTATAACTGTAGTTCACTTATTTCACTAGATTTAGAACATTTTGATGTAAGTCATGTTAATAATATTTCATCTATGTTCTGCGGATGTGTTAATTTAGAAAATTTAAATATTAATGGATGGCATTCTGATGGAAAGTTAGTTGCAGTTGGATATGCATTCTATGCATGTAGAAAATTAAAATCTATTGATATAAGTGGATTAGATGTGTCTAAAGTAACCTCGTTTGATGCCACTTTTGGTGAATGTTTAGAACTTGAGTATATTAATATTTCTAATTGGGAACCTGAAAAAATAGATAGTTTTAAAGCTGTCTTTAGAAATAATAAAGTATTAAAAGAAGTAGATATGTCATCTATAGAATTTAATAATGGTGATGCTTCTATTACAAATTTATTTTATCAAACTAATAGTAATGCTATTATTTATCTTAAGAATCCAAAAGTTAAAGAACAAATATTAGGATTAGATCCATCTCTTAATACAGTTAACTTTAAATATAGAGTAGAATCTGATAATGGTACTAGTGGTAATACTTTATGGAATTATGATTGTTTAACTTCTACGCTTACAATAAGTGGTACTGGAAATATGGCTGATTATTCAAGAGATTCACTACCTCCATGGTATAAATATAGAGGTAATATTGAAAATGTAATAGTAGGAGAAAATATAAAGAGCTTAGGAAAATTTGCCTTCTATGATTTAATATATGTTAAAGAGTTTAGAATTGATTCTATTAAGTTAAATGATTTATCTCATCAAGAAGGAGATAGTAATGTTGGTACTAATTATACTTTATATAATACTGGTGCTAAATATGGTATGAAGTTAATATTTGGAGAAAATTTAACTTATATACCTTCTATGCTTATGGCACCTTATAGTTATTCTAAAACTACTAAAGTAACTGATATTAAATTTGAAGGTAATAAGATAACTAGCGTTGGATTATATAGTTTAGCTAGACTATCTACTGATGCACTTATTTTAAACGAAGGACATACTGCGGGTAGAGGATTAGCATTTGGTTATTCAGATACAATAAAACTTATTGTTTTACCTAATTCATTACATGAAATAAGTGATTGGTTAATGCGTGGTAATAGTGCTTTAGAAAAAATAGTATTTGGTCCTAGTGTTAATATTTTATATGGACATACTATTAATGATTGTCCTATGCTTAATACACTAGTTATTCCTCACATTAATAGTTCTAATAAAGTGTATGCAGATAACTTTAGCGCTAATAAAGGTAAAACTATTACAGTATATGGTGATTCTTCAACGGAAACTTGGGTAAATAATCAAAGAAGTGTATCACCTGATGTTACATTTATTTATAAACCGTTAGAAGATTATAAGAGTACAATTAAATCTAATACTGATATAAATACAAGTGTTTCTTATAATGATAGTTATACTTTTAATTATAATGGAGATGTAAAAGTATATTACTCATATTTAATTGATGGTGAAACAAAATTATTTGAATATTCAGATGTTAATAAAAATGGTAATACTTATACAATTAATAATATTAAAAATGATATTTATATTGAAATGAATTAAAATCACTTTTATAAGTGATTTTTTTCTTGTAATAGGATTTACTTATATTTTTTTCTTTACTATAATTTAAATGTAGAATAGGAGAATTGTGTAATGAGTAATATACATGTTACAAGTGAGATTGGAAAATTAAAAAAAGTTCTTCTTCATAGACCTGGTAATGAATTATTAAATTTAACACCAGATACATTAGCAGAATTACTTTTTGATGATATTCCATTCCTACCAAATGCTAAGAAAGAACATGATGCTTTTGCTAAAGCATTAAAAGATAACGGCGTTGAAGTCGTTTATCTTGAAGACTTAATGGCTGAAGTCTTAGACATTAGTGATGATATCAAAAATGAATTTATTGATAGATTCCTAAGTGAAGCTGGAGTTAATACAGTTAAATTTAGAAACGTAGCTTATGATTATCTTTTCAAAATTAAAGATAATAAAAAGTTAGTTCTAAAAACTATGGCTGGTATAAGAGTGGATGATTTACCTAAGATTCAATTAAAGGTATATCCAACACTTTTAGATAAGGTATATCCACCAGACAAATTTATTTGTGCACCACTTCCAAATCTTTATTTCACAAGAGATAATTTTGCGAGTTGTGGTAGTGGTGTAAATATTAATCATATGTACTCTGAAACAAGAAATAGAGAATGTATTTATGCTGATTTTATATTTAAGTATCATCCAGATTATAAGGATACTCCAAAATATTATGGTAATTCATATGAATGGAGAACTGAAGGAGGAGACTTCTTAAATATTAATGATCATATAGTTGCAATAGGTATTTCTCAAAGAACTGAACCTGGAGCAATTGATCAATTAGCAGTTAATTATTTCAAAGATCCTGATTGTCCAATTGATACTGTTCTTGCATTTAAGATTCCATCAAGTAGAGCGTTTATGCACTTAGATACAGTATTTACACAAATTGATAAGTATACATTTACATACCATCCTGGTATAACTGATACACTTCAAGTTTATGAAATAACTGAAGGAAATGATCCTAAGACTGCTCAAGATTTAAATGTTGTAGAAGTTAAAGGTTCACTTCAAGCTATTTTAAAGAAATATTTAAAACATGAAATTACTTTAATACCATGCGGTGGTGGAGATAGAGTTGTTGCTGAAAGAGAACAATGGAATGATGGATCTAATACATTAGCAATAGCACCTGGTGTAGTAGTTGTTTATAGTAGAAATACTGAAACTAATAAAGTACTTAAAAAAGCAGGAATTAAAGTTATTGAAATTGAGGGTGCTGAATTAGGTAGAGGTCGTGGAGGCCCTAGATGTATGTCAATGCCTTTAGTAAGGGAGGACGTAGAATGGTAGATTTAAGAGGAA